>Ga0310810_10000147_pt1 | contig 72331 bp, 67 predicted proteins | sample NCmetagenome_FD_207641 | JGI IMG/M metagenome (GOLD analysis project Ga0310810, IMG submission 207641) | Soil microbial communities from experimental microcosm in Duke University, North Carolina, United States - NC | ecosystem: Engineered > Artificial ecosystem > Soil microcosm > Unclassified ...
CCCGGATTTCGGCTCCCGCCACCGACGCGTAAAACCGATACATAGCGTATGCCGGCCGCAGCAACACGACTTCATCGCCCGCATTCACATACGTATTGGTGAACACCTGAATGGCCTCGTCGGTGCCGTTGGTGAGCAGCAATTGCTCCTGCGGAACTTGAAAGAAGCCGGACAGCGCGCGCTTGGCCCCGCCATACTCCGGATACACTGCCAATCCGCCAGCGTTGAGGCGGTCACGCAGAAACTCGATCACGCGCGGCGAGCAGCCCACTGTATTCTCGTTGAAATCCAAGCGCAGCTTGCCCTCGCGGCCCGCGGTCGGCGGCGAATAGGGAGCCATCCGCAATACCGCTTCGCGCGGACGCACGATGCCCTTCGGAATTTTCGCCGGTCTAGGGCTAGCCACCGCTCCGCACCTCCACCGATCGAGCGTGCGCCTCGAGTCCTTCGGCACGGGCAAAAGTAGTAATGGCCGGCGCGAGCCGCTGCAATGCCTCCGGGCTCAGCTGCTGTACGGAAATCACTTTCAAATAGTCCACGACCGAGAGGCCGCCGCGCAATCGCGCCGCGCCGCTGGTAGGCAAGACGTGATTGGGGCCCGATGCATAATCGCCCGCCGCCTCCGGGCTGAATGGTCCGATAAAGACGCTGCCGGCGTGGTTCACTTTCTCGATCAGCGTCTCATCTGGAATGCTGAGGTGTTCCGGAGCGAAACGGTTGGCGATTTCGATTGCCTCATCGAGCGAACGCACGAGCACGATAGCGCTGTTTCGGCGGATGGATTGCTTCGCGACCGCGGCCGTCGGCAGAGTGCGTAGTTGGCGCTCGATCTCCCGGGCGACCGCGCCCGCCAGTTTCTTGGAGGTCGTGAGCAGAATGGCGCACGCATCGGCATCGTGCTCCGCCTGCGCAAGTATATCGGATGCCAGAAATTCCGGCTTACCTTCGGAAGCGATGATCAGAATCTCCGTCGGCCCCGCGACGAAATCAATGCCCGCCTCACCCGCCAGCAGCTTCTTCGCCGCCGCCACATAGATATTTCCCGGACCCACAATGCGGTCAGCTTTCGGCACGGTGCGCGTACCAAACGCAAATGCGGCGATGGCCTGCGCGCCGCCCATTTGGAAAACGTCCCGGATCGCGAGCAGCCGCGCGGTGCCCAGGATCTCGGAAACGGGCCGCGGGCAGGCCACGCACACCCGACGCACTCCGGCCACTTGCGCTGGGATGGCCGTCATCATCAGGGTCGAAGGCAGCGGATAGCGCCCGGCCGGAATATACGCGGCGACCGTTTCCAGCGGCCGCAGAATCTGGCCAAGACGCAATCCTGGCGCGACCTCGCTCGACCACGCCATCGGCATCTGCATTTCCGCGAACGCGCGGATGTTGGCGGACGCGGTTTCGACCGCCATGCGGAACTGGGGTGAAAGCTTGCCGCAGGCCGCGGCCAGCTCGCGCTCCGGCACACGCACACTCTTGCGCTCCAGGCCGTCGAATTTGCGCGCATAGGCCAGCAGCGCTTTGTCGCCGCGTTTGCGAACGGCCTCCAGAATGGGACGCACTACGCCTTCGGCTTCGCTCAAGCGCGCTCGACGGCGCAAAAGCAGACGGCCCATCTGGCGAGACTCGAGAATGCGGATCATTTTGAGCAATTCACATCACGATCTTGTTCAGCGGGTACTCCACAATTCCCTGCGCGCCCGCCTGTTTCAAACGCGGAATAATGTCGCGCACCGTCGATTCATCGAGAATCGTATTCACCGCCAGCCAGTCCTCATCGCTCAGATGCGAAATGGTGGGACGCTTGAGCGCCGGCAGCACCTGCAGTACGGCCTGCAGGCAGTCCTTGTGGACATTCAGCATCAGGCCCACTTTTCCCAACGCCGCGATAGCGCCGTCCAGCAGCAGGCGCAGATCTTCCAGTTTGTGCCGCTTCTCTGCATCCTTCCAGGAAACTGTATTGACGATGAGCTGGGTATTGGATTCGATGACCGTGTCGATGATCTTCAACTTATTAGCTCGCAGCGACGAGCCGGTCTCCGTCACCTCCACGATGGCGTCGGCCAGCACCGGCGGCTTCACCTCCGTCGCGCCCCAACTGAACTCTACTTTGGCGGTGACACCGTGGGCCGCGAGATAGCGTTTGGTTGTGGCGACCAGCTCGGTAGCGATGGTCTTGCCTTCGAGATCTTTCACGGTGTGAAACGGCGATGATTCCGGCACGGCCAGCACCCAGCGCACTTTGCCGAAACTCTGTTTAGCGTAAACCAGGTCGGCGATGGCCACGACTTTCGCTTCGCTCTCTTCCACCCAGTCGCGCCCCGTCAGCCCGGCATCCAGAATGCCGTCTTCCACGTAGCGCGCCATTTCCTGCGCGCGAATCAGCATACATTCGATCTGGGGATCGTCAATCGAGGGAAAGTACGAGCGGCTGCTGGTGGTGATGTTGTATCCGGCGCGGCGAAACAGATCGATGGTAGCCGCTTCGAGGCTGCCCTTCGGAATCCCAAGCTTCAGCGTCATGACCGGCTCCCGTAGACTGCTTCGGGATCGTACGCGCGGGCTTCCGATTCCACCCAGCGTCCCTGCTCAAGACGGCGATAGAAGCAGCTCTGGTAACCGTTGTGACACACGCCCGGCCCCAGCGGCTCCACGCGAACCAGCACGGCGTCCCGATCGCAGTCGGTCGAGATTTCCTTCACCACCAGCCGGTGGCCCGAGGTCTCGCCCTTCAGCCATAGCTTGCGGCGCGAGCGGCTGTAGAATGTCGCGAAACCCGTCTCGACTGTCTGACGGAAAGCTTCTTCGTTCATGAAGCCCACCATCAGGACGCGGCCCGACACGTAGTCCTGAATGACCGCGGTCACCAGGCCGTCCGACTTTTGAAAGTCCAGGTCCATACAATTTGCCAATAAAAAAGCCCGCCAGAACCGCGGCGGGCATCCTTTCCGATTTAGCTCTGAATATTTAGAAGCGCGCCCGTCGCATTTGGGTATGGCGGTGATGGTGATGATGGCGCCGGGCGACGGAAGCGGCTGTCATAAAGAACTTACTATAGCAGAACCCTTCACTCCAGTTCCAGATCCAGGTACCTGAGGCGCCCCTCGTGCTCGATTTGCAGAACCATGGGTTCATTCGGCTTGAGCCGGTCAAGCACCTGCCGCAGCGCCACCAGCGAAGTCACGGGGGTGCCATTAACGGAGTAAATCACGTCACCAGGAGCGAGCGCGGTCGAAAACGGAGAACCGGCCGCGCGCGCCGCCACCACTACGCCGTACTTTTTGCGCAAATCCGGCAGCATCTGGCCGATTTTCTGGCTGATCTCGATGCCCAGAATGCCCAATTTGGCAACTACATTTTCTTCGGGATTCACGAGGTCGGCGAATCGCTGCGGATCGTCGTCACGCTCGATGACTTCTACCTCGAACCTAAGTTTTTGATCGCCGCGCAGGACCTCGATCCGCACTTTTTCTCCGACGGGCCTGCGGTACAGATTCACGTCCAGCTGCCGCGCATTCTCCATCACCTTGCCGTTCAGGGTCAGCACGATGTCGCCGGTATTCAGACCGGATTCAGCCGCCGGCCCATCCGGATCCACGTCGCCCAGCAGTACGCCCCAGTCGCGTGACAATTCGAGGCCCGCCGCCAGCGACGGGGTGATGCTTTGTGCGTACACCCCGATCTCGCCGCGGTGGACGTGGCCGTCTTTGCGGATCTGGCATACCACGCTGCGCACGATATTGCTCGGAATCGAAAATCCGATGCCCTCGCTACCTCCGGATTGCGACAGGATGAAGGTGTTGATGCCCACCACCTGGCCGTCAGCGTTCAGCAGCGGGCCGCCGCTATTACCGGGGTTGATGGGCGCGTCGGTCTGAATGTAGATCATGGGATCGTCAGCTTTGATTTGCCGGGCCACCGAACTCACCACACCCAAACTCACGGAATTGGCCAGGCCCAGAGGATTGCCGAAGGCCAGCACGAGCTGGCCCTGTCTAAGCTCTTCGGAGTCCCCGAAGCGCAGGAACGCGAGGCCGGTGCGATCGATCTTTAACACTGCCAGATCGCTATCGCGGTCGATGCCCACGATTTTTGCGACGAGCTTAGTACCTGACGGCCGGATGACAGAGCGGCCCGGCGCGCGATCGAGCGCGGCGAGCTGCACTTCGATGCGGCGCGCGCCTTGCACCACGTGGGCGTTGGTGACGATGTAGCCATCGGAACTAACGATCACCCCCGAACCGGTGCTCTTCTGCCGTGTCAGCAGGCTGGCGTTGCCGGACTCTTCTTCGCTGCTGAGCGTGAAGCCGGTGGAGAAGACCTGCACTACGGCGCGCCCGGCCCGGTGCGAGAGCGATTCGAGCGCGCTACTCAAGTCGTGCAGGGCGTCCGGAGGCTTGCTCTCATTGGTTTTTTCCTGCGTTTGAGCCGGAGCGAGACCACACAGCAGTAGTGCCGTTACCAGGAGCCGGGTCGACGGATACATGAACCACCTCGATCGAAGCCGAACGGCCACACGATTTAGATGCACGGTCGCCGGCAAAAGCGCCATCAATCATTCATAGCGTAGAGCGGTCAATAACCACAAATCCGTCTGTCGAAATGTAAGGCGGCCTTCAGTGGCACCCCAGACACCGGAATCGCCGCCCGTGGCAGACTGCGCAAGTCGTCTTATCGAACTTGGCATCGGGCCGCGAGTGCGATTCCAGAAATTCGGGCGGATGATCGGTTGGCCGCAGCTTGGCGCCCGGGCCGTGGCAGCTTTCACAACTGAACGGCAACTCAATCTTGCTATGACAAACCAGGCAATCGGCCATTTGCGGCATGTTCGCCCGGCTCACCGCATCCGATGTCTCGATGCCGCGGTGGCACGCCAGGCACGCGTTCGTCGAGTTCAGATGCCCGCGAATGTCGCCCGCTGGCGAAAGGTACTGGCCGCTGTCGATGGCCTTGGCGATGATGGGAGCGATGGTGCCGAGTTGCAGGTGCCGTTCGTGGCTGAAATGCGCGAGCAGCGTCTTCGGGGGCGCGGGAATCGCCACGTTCTCGTGGCATGCTTTGCATACCGCCGCTGAAGGAAGATTGTTATCTTCGACGCGCGTGCTGCGCGTGAGCGTGGTGTGGCAGTTCGTGCAGTCCGGCTTCAGCTTCAGATGCAGGCGATGGGAGAAAGGCGCCGCCGAAGCCAGTGCCGCCAAACCAAAAAGCGCACAGGCACGAATGCCCGTTCCGTTCATCGACCCTTGTAGCTGATGCGCCACATCTTGTTACCGCCGTCATCGGAAACCAGCAGGCTGCCGTCGGGCAACTCGAGTATCGCCACCGGACGGCCCCACACTTCGCGCTTGTCGGGGGCGAGCATCCAGCCGGTCAGGAAATGGCGCGGCTGTTCCGCGGCTGGTTTCCCGTCCTTAAACGGCAGAAAGGCAATCTCCTGCCCTACGCGCTTCGAGCGGTTCCACGAGCCGTGCCATGCCATGAACGCACCGCCCTGGTATTCGGCTGGAAACTGTTTGCCGGTATAGAAAACGAAATCGAGTACCGCGACGTGCGCCGGCAGGATCACGTCCGGCACAATCGTTTTTGCTACCAGGTCGGGCTTCTCGCCTTTGCGCCGCGGATCTTCGTGCGGGCCGATGTAGGCGAACGGCCATCCGTAGAATCCGCCCTGCTGGATGTGCGTGAAATAGTCCGGGACCAGATCGTCGCCCAGCAGATCGCGTTCCTGGACCGCCGCCCACAGCGTGTCGGTCTCCGGATACCAGTGCAGCCCGATGGGGTTGCGCGTACCCGAAGCGAAAGTTTCGTGGCCCGAGCCGTCAGGATTGTACCGGTTGATGGCGGCGCGCCGCGGATCTTCGCCCGCCGAAACATTGGAGCGCGAGCCCGTGCCCACGTAAAACTTCTGGCCCTTGCGATCGAACAGCAGCGAGCGCGTCCAGTGACCGCCGTCCAAGCCGGCCAGCGAGACCACCTCTTCGCCCTTGCCCACGGTCTGGTTCTTCGCGTCGTATTTATAGCGTTTGATCGATGTCGTTTCACCGACGTACAGATAGTCCTTCCAGAATGCCAAGCCATAAGGCCGCTCGAGACCCTCGATCAGCTTCTTGCGCTGCTCGGGCTTGAAATTCTTAGCGCCATCTGCGATCACGTAGACCGAGCCGTTCTTCACGCTATCGGAAACCAGCAACTCGCCGCCCGGTCCGATTGCCATGAAGCGCGGCTGTTCAAATCCCTCGGCATAAATATCCACCTGGAATCCGGCGGGTAGCTTGAGGTCGGCGCCTTCGGGACGCCCGATCACGTGCGGGCCGTTATCCGATGAAGGCGTGGCAAAAGGCGCGGGTAACTTCACGTCTTTCGAATCCCAGGCGAGTGCGGCGGCAAGCGCGAGAAAGGCGGTGGCCGGCAGGAAGACTCTCAGTTTCATACCCCACTAGTGTACGGGAGTCGAGGCCGGTTTATCATAGGGGTCACTGTGCCTAAACGAACTTCTTGCTGCCTGATCCTTTTTCTCTCCGTGCCCGCCTTCGCGGCCGACGAGATTTCCGAGCGCGCCCGGCGCATCCAGTCGGAGGTCATCGGGATCGATAGTCACATCGACACTATGCAGCGCGTGCTCATCGAGCATGCCGACATCGGCAAACGCCTGCCCGACGGCCAAGCTGATCTGGTGCGCCTGCAGGAAGGCGGCATGCACGCGCCGTTCTTCGCGCTGTGGGTGCCGATGTACTACAAAGGCTCGGAAGCCGTGCGCCGCACGCTGGATATGCGCGATGCCATGCAGGGCGTGCTCGATCGCTACCCGGATCGCATCGAACTGGCCACCAGTGCTTCCGATATCGAGCGCATTGTGCGTGCTCACAAAATTGCAGCTATCCTGAGCCTCGAAGGCGGCCACATGATCGCGGATGATCTGGCGGTTTTACGCATGTACCACCGCATGGGCATCCGCTCCATGACGCTCACGCATTTCCGCGACAATAACTGGGCCGACTCCTCCACCGACAAACCCAAGCACAACGGCTTGACCGATTTCGGCAAAGATGTCGTGCGCGAAATGAACCGCATCGGCATGATCATCGACATCTCGCACGTCTCCGACAAGGCGTTTTACGACGCGCTCGCCGTCACCACCAAGCCGGTGATCGCTTCGCACTCGTCGTGCAGGGCGATCTCCGAGTTCCCTCGCAACATGACCGATGACATGTTTCGGGCTCTGGCAAAGAACGGCGGGGTGGTGGGCATCAACTTCGGCGGCGGCTTCCTCAACCAGAAGGAAGCCGATAACGACATGCGTAATATCAACGCCATCGGCAGCGCTGAGCCCAACCTCACGGGCAAAGCGCTCGACGACTATCACGCCGAAATGCACATGAAGAACGACTGGGCGCACCCGCGCAAGAGCATGGCGTCGCTGGGTGACGTGGTGGCGCACATCGATCACGTGGTGAAGATTGCGGGCATCGATCACGTCGGCATCGGCAGCGATTTCGACGGGATCTCGGACTCGCCGCAGGGCCTGGAGGATGAATCGAAAATGCCGGCGCTCACCGCGGCTCTACTTAAGCGCGGCTACAGCGAGCCGGACATCAAGAAGATCATGGGCGGAAATTTTCTGCGCGTGATGCGTGAGGTGGTCGGGAAATGAGAACGCTGCTCGTTCTGGTCACAGTGCTCGGGATGACCCTGCCGCTCCTGGCGGCTGAACGCACGATCGATCCGACTTTTCTTCACCGCTACGTGCCGGACTTGCGTGAGCAACGTTCCGACATCACCACCGCGACCTGCCACTACAAACCGATCTTTGGCGCCGGCGACTCGCAAGCAAAAGTGCCCCACGGCATAGCCCGCTTCGGGGAGATTACGGTCGACGCCGGGGGAGACTGCCAGCCGGTGACCTATCCCGCCGAGGAACAGGCCTGGGTGATTCTCGACGGCAGTGGGACCATCGACTACGCCGGCGAGAAACTAGCGGTCCGCAAGCATGATTTTCTCTATGTATCGCCCAGCATCCGGCACTCCATCAGCACTTCGTCGGGCGCGCGCATCATCGTCATGGGATTCAACCTGGGCAGTGCGCTCATTCCCGCGGCCGTGAAACCGGCCGTCGCCAACTTCGACGAAGTGAAGTGGCAAACGGTCTCCGGCCATCCCGACTCCGTCCTCTACCAACTCCTCATGGGAGGCGAGTCCAGCACGCGCGACAAGATCGCGGCCGGACACGTGCTCACCAGCCTGTTCATCATGGAATTTGAGCCAGGTGGCACCAATTTCCCGCACCATCACCAGATGGAAGAAGAGATTTACCTGGTTCTCGACGGCTCGGGCGACATGGTCGCAGACGGCGGGATGGACGGAGTCGAGGGCCGTCACCCCGCGCGCGCGGGTGATGCTTATTTCTTCCGCTTGAACTGCACGGTGGGATTCTATGCGTCCAAGGGCCCGGGACCCAAAGCGCGCATCCTCGCTGTGCGGTCACGCTATCCATTTTCGAAGGAAGTCGACTAGCTCCACTTCCAAATCCGCTCCACCGTCCGGCTCAGCATCCAGCTCTTGTCTTCGTCGTTTAAAAATTTCATCTCGTCGCGCACCATGGCGAGCGCCCTGGCATATCCGCAATGCGCCTCGACAATGGGCCAATCGGTGCCCCACATGAGCCGCCGCGGGCCGAACGTGTCGTACAACTGCTTCACCTGCGCCTGCGCGTCGGGATAGGGATACGGCTGCTTCGATACGGACCACGTGTGCGACACCTTCACGAATACGCGCGGATAACGCGCGAGGGCTTGCAGTTTCTTCAGTTCGCCGGGCCGGTCTGCCGGGCAATCCGCCATATGATCGATGACGACAGCAAGATCGGGAAATTTTTCCGCTAGAGCGGCGATATCCGGCATGCGGCCGATGTCCGTCAGAATGGTCATCGGCACTTTCAGATCGCGGCAGCGCTTCCACAACGGCGGCATCAGCGGCCCGCGAATCCAGTCGCCCGTTGCGTCACCCGCCGGACTCAGCCGGACGCCCTGGAAGCCTTGCTCTTCCACCAGGCGTGAGAGATCGTTGGGGGCTTGCGGGCTCTCCGGGTTTACGCGCGCCACGCCGCGAAAATATTGGGGATACTGCCGCAGCACGTCTGCCAAGTACCGGTTGTCCCAGCGATAGTGAATCACCTGAATGATAACGGTACGCGCCACGCCATTGGCCCGCATTCGATCGAGCAGCATCTCCGGCGTGGCATCTTTTTCCGGCGGCCGCGCGGTTTCTTTCGCCCAGGGATAGCGTGGGTCGCGCTTCCACACGTGTACGTGAGGATCGATGACGGCGTACCGGTTAACGGCGGGCGCGGCGAGCGCGGCGAGCGCGGCCAGCGCCTGGCGGCGGGTCTGCATTATCTTGCAATCACTATTTTCCCTCAAGGTTAGAATGAGTGTTGCTTCGCAACCTTACGAATTTCCTGGTGGCCTTTGGTCCCTGGGGATTGTTGCTGCTCGCCATTCTCGATTCCACCGGGCTTCCCCTGCCTAACGGCCTGGACGCCTATCTGATTTTCCTGGCGGTAAAGGACCCACCGCGCGCTTACATGTATGCGGCCATCTCGATTGCCGGATCGACCATCGGTAACGCAGCTTTATTTCTTGTCGCGCGCCGCGGAGGACGCCGGTTTTTGAAACGCGCTGAGCCGGGACGCCTCCAGCGCTTCACCGAGTGGTTCCAGCGTTTCGGCTTGGCCACAATTTTCGTTCCGGCTCTGATACCGGTTCCCATGCCGCTGAAATTTTTCGTGATTTCCGCTGGCGCGCTGCACACGTCCTTCATGCAGTTCCTTATGGTGATCCTGCTGGCGCGCACGCTGCGATATACCGGAGAGGCGTGGCTGGGGGTGAAGCTCGGACAGGAGTCCACGGCTTTTTTACGCCATCATGTCTGGCAATTCGTTCTCGCCGCCGCCGGGCTGTTCGCCGCACTCTATCTCATCATCCTGGCGAGCGACCGGCGGCGCAAACGGCGCAATCCACCAACGGCTGTGCCAAGAGCGTAAGCGAGCGGCCGCCCACTGCCTGCGTTAGAATAGCCCCGTGAAAACCGAACGCCGCAGTTTTTTGAAAACCACCATCGCGTCCGGCGCCGGCCTGCTCACGGCCGCGGCCGCGGAGTCTGGCGCTGGCAAGGGCTCGGTCATCAAAAAGGTCGACGTCTTCCCCACCAGCGTCGAATTTGGGCACACGTTTGTGATCGGCCGCGGCAAGGTGGGGACGGCGGGACAGGGTGGCCGCTACGTTTTCGTGCGCGTGGAATCGGCCGACGGGCGTGTCGGCTGGGGCGAGACCAACACCATTCCAAGCTGGAGCTACGAAACGCTCGAAAGCGTCACCAGCACCATCCGCAACTATCTTGCGCCCATCGTGCTGAATCGGTCGCCCTTTGACCAAGTCTACTTCCAGAAGCAGTTCGACGAAAGGCTGACACCCGCCGTGAGCCAGGGCTTCCCCTTCGCCAAGAGCGCCGTGCTTACGGCAACTCTGGATCTCGCTGGGCAAATCACGGGTCTGCCGCTGCATCGTTTCTTCGGCGGCAAGCTGCGGGATAAGATCGAGCTGACCTACGCTCTCTCCATCGATACGCCGCAAGCCATGGCGGATGTGGCGCGCTCGTATCCTTTCGTGAGGTGCTTCAAGCTGAAAGTCGCGGGCGATGAGAAAGTCGACGCCGCGCGCGTGCGGACAGTCATCGAAGCTCGCCCCGACGCCGACATCTGGCTGGATGCGAACCAAAGCTACCGCCCCATCCACATGGAGACATTTCTCCGGAGCATTGCGGGCCTCGAGCAGGTGCGGGCACTCGAGCAGCCCGTGCCCAGCGTCGATTGGTTCGGCATGAAGCGCGTGCGCGAGCGCAGCCAGCTGCCCATTGCTATGGACGAAGGTTGTTTCAGCTCCTACGATGTCGCGCGGCTGGCGCGCATGGAAGCCGGCGACCTGGTCGTTCTCAAGGTCGCGAAGGCCGCCGGCCTGTGGGGATGCCAGCGTAGCGCGATTGTCGCCGAAGCCAACGGATTGGGACTCCTCGGCAGCGGTTTGACAGAAACGGGGGTGGGCCTCACCGCCGCCATTCATCTGTTTTCGACGTTCGAGCTGCAGCTCCCACCCGAGCTCAACGGCCCGGAGTTCCTGACGGATTTGATGGTCGACGGTTTAGAGATTCAAGGCGCCACGGTAACGGTGCCAGACGGGCCCGGTCTCGGGATCAAAGTGAAAGAAGACAAGATCCGCGCAAACGCGATCTAGGTGGAACAGGCATTCCTAAGACTTGCATCGACGTGCGCAGAATGCCTCAGCCGCCCCGATCACGCCCGCTCGTTTACTTCAGGTCCACCACGATTAGCTGGTAGGCGGCTTTCCCGATGTTCTTCCCGGAGTGGGTTTCCGGAGGTGCGATGGCCGCGGCGTCTTTCTTCATTTCCATCGTGTGCATTTTTCCCGCGGCGTCGGTGATTTCCGCTGTAACATCGGTCAGCGCGACATAGACCACGCCCGCGGAATGGGTGTGCTTGGCAACCATCGATCCAGCAGCGCCGCCGCAAAGCTGGGCGGTAGCGTGCGGAGATTCGGCGACTACTTTGCAGCTAGGCGCGGACGAGGCTTTCCGTGCGGCCGTTGGCGCTGCTTTCTTGAATTCGATGAGTACGGCTTTCAGCGTGGTCTTGCCCATGTTCTCAGAAATGTGAGTCTGCGCGTCCATGGCGATCACTGTTCCGCGCTTGGTGTCCGGCGCGGACTGCACGGTCTTGCCGTCCGGCATGGTCCACTTGGTAACACCCGGCTGCAGCATCACCGCCATACAATCAGGATGCGAGTGCATCACCGTCTTGGCCCCCGGCGCTAAGTTGACTTCCAGAAGCCTCACGTCTTCATTCTCCGCAATCAGCCGGTACTGGCCGCCAGCTACTTTTACTGGATCCTGGGCCCAGGCGAGGGCCGCCGTCAGACACATCAACGCTATCGTTCTGTACATCGGAAAAAGCCCCTTTCTTTGGTACGAGTCAAACGATGGTATGCCGTGATGACTCTAGAAGCAAGAACAAATTGAACGACGGAAGACAGGTAGCAGACCCTCTCAAGCCTCCATTTTCTTGGCCGCCGCGTTCCACTTCACTCTCCGTCCGCTGCGCAACGCCTCGATAGCCATGGCCAGCGCCACGCTGGTCTGCTGGCCCATCTCCACGGTGGCACTCGGATCCTGCCGTGATCGCACAGCCTCCATAAAATTGCGGATATGCGCGCGTGTGGCGCTCTCGAAACTGCCCGGCCGCCGCTTCTCGACCACGGGAAATATCTCGACGGCATCGCTCTGTGGATAGAGCGCGTAGCCCTCGCGTCCCATATCGAGGCGAGCCTTCGATCCGTGAAACTGCTTCATCTGATCGTTGGCCGGCGCGTAGTGCATAGCCTTGTAGCCGACCGTGAACACGGCGAGGTAATTCTCCGGATACTCGATCGCCATCGAAGTGGTCTCTGGGATTTCCGCGCCCGCCAGATTCACCCGCCCGCCCGCGCAGGTGACTGCCACCGGATAAGTCGAGTTCATGAACCAGTGGATGGCGTCAATAACGTGCGCCGCCTGCCCCACCATCAGGCCGCCCGAGTAATCCCAGTAGTAATACCAGTTGAAGAAGCGATCGGCGTCCACCGCGTGGCGCGGCGCCGGGCCCAGCCACTGTGCCCAATCGAGCTTGCCGGCGAGCGGGATCTGGCGCAGCGATTTCTGGTTGTTCAGCCACCACGCATTCACCAGCCGCACCTCGCCCACGCGGTCCATGAGCTGCTTGCCTTCCTGAAACAGATCGAAACTACGCCGCTGCATCCCGACCTGCACCACGCGCTTGGTGTGCCGCACAGCTTCAATCACGCGAAAGCCGTCGTCAATTTTATGCGCCATGGGCTTTTCGACGTACACGTCCTTGCCGGCTTCCACGGCGTCGATGACCATCTGCGCGTGCCAGTGATCCGGCGTGGCCACGATGACCACGTCGATGGCCGGGTCTTCAAGTACACGCTTGTAGTTGTCGTACGCCTTCGCGCCCGTGGATGCGGCCTTCAGGCCTTTTTGCATATTGGGCTCGTAGACGTCGCAGACGCCGGCCATTTCGACGCCCAGTTCCTTGAAATTCGCAGTGAGATATTGTCCCCGGCCCCCACTGCCGATAATGGCGGCGCGGATGTGCTCGTTTGCGCCATGAATCTGTGACGCGGAGGCTGCCGTGGAAAGTAGAAATGTCCGGCGTTGCATGCACAAGAGTGTATCGCGCCGGGGCGTGGCAGGTCTTACTCGGCGCGAAGCGTTACAGCGGGAGTACTACCGGCGGCCCGGTCGCCTTCTGGCGGCCCCGCCTGTCGCCTTGTTGCGGCTATGATACCCTGACCCTACTGTGGCCACCGACTTGATCGAAATTGATCCGGATCAGCCCACGTCCGAAGCGATCGAGCGCGCCTCCGCCGCCCTGCGACGGGGAAAGGTCATTGCCATCCCGACCGACGCGCTATACACGCTGGTTGCCGACCCGTTCAATCTGCGGGCGGTTAACCGCGTCTTCCTGGCTAAAGGGCGCGAAATTCACCGCTCGCTGCCACTGCTGATTGGCGACATCACTATGGCCGAGGAGCTGTCGAAGGATCTGTCCAACCGGTTCTTCCTGCTCGCCCGGCGATTCTGGCCGGGACCCTTGACCCTGATCGTGCCGGCTTCGGAAAAGGTTCCGCTCAAGGTCACCGGCAACACCGGGAGACTGGCGCTGCGGCAATCGAGATCCACGGTGGCAAACGCGCTGGTCGCCGCGCTCGGCCAGCCGCTCATCTCCACCAGCGCCAACATTTCCGGCCATCCCACGTGCCGCAGCGGCATCGAGGTTTTCGGCATGATGGACGGGCGCGTGGACCTGGTGCTCGACGGGGGCGTCTGCGGAGGCGCCGGCGCCACTACCGTCGACGTCACCGAACCCGCGTGGAAGCTGATCAAGCAGGGCGTTATCGGGGAGAAGGAAATCTCCGAGTGCTTACAGGCGTCGTAAAGCACCCCTGAAGTCCAGCACAAATCAGGTGGCAATAGAGACTCCGCCTGACCGGCGCAACTCATCAATTCAACCCAGACGAGCCCCCTGGGCCTACGTTGGCCTAAGGCTTTTACCAGCTGGCACCCTTACTAAAGTAAGTATTGGTTTTAAGTCTCCCGTCCTAAACAATAAAACTGTAGGGTTTTCTATTGTGGCGCGCGCAGCGTTGACTCGTGCGAAGTGTCTCCAGCTCATGGCGCTCGTAGTGTGCCTCGCCGCGCCTGCCTCAATTTCCGCCCAGCGTTACCGCTTCAGATACTACAGTCACGGCCAGGGCCTGAAGGACACCGACGTCCATTCTCTAGCGCAGGATCGTGCCGGGTTCATTTGGGTCGGCACGGCGACCGGCCTGTTCCGGTATGATGGCGCGCACTTCACCGGTTTTCTGCAAGGGGACACCGGTACGAACGTGATCAACGGACTGGCTGAGACTCCGGACGGGACTCTTTGGATCGGCACCCAAAACGGTCTGGCGCGCTTGCGCGGCAACCATGTGGAGTTCGTTGATCCCCCAGGCAGGATCCGCATCAACGGCCGGGCCGCGATGGTCTCCGATGCTCAGGGAAAGTTGTACGTGGCAACCGGCAACGGTTTGTACGTGGGCGAACCCGGCGGCTCCGATCTGAAGTTCCGGCGATATCCAAATCCGCCTCAGATCGCAGACGCTGCCGTCTACAGCGTGCATCTGGATCCGGCGGGTGTCTTGTGGTTCGGTTGTGGCGACAAGTTGTGCGCTAAGGGTCCGGACGGCGTCCATGTTCTCGGGGAGGACGCCGGCGTGCTCTCCGACCGCTGGGACGCAATCCTCACCGATCGGGAAGGCAATCTTTGGATCCGCAGCGTACACCGGCTCCTGGTCCGGCCCAAGGGCGCGATGGTATTCGCGGCGCGCGATTACGGGCTGGCGCATGCCATGGATACGGCGTCGCTTCACTTGGACCGCAACGGACGGCTGTTCGCGCCAACCGAATCGGGACTCAGTTACCTGACCGCGGGCGGGTGGGAAACCATTGGTATCGAGCAGGGCCTTCCGACGAATCCGACCTGCTGCATTCTGCAAGACCGCGAGGGCTCGGTCTGGGTTGGCTTAGCCGGTGCTGGCCTGGCGCGCTGGCAAGGTTATGACGAATGGCAGTCGTGGACACGCTCCGAGGGTTTAGCCGGGAGCAATACGCAGGCGATCCATCAGGACCGCTCCGGGACTCTGTGGATCGGCACCGAAAACGGCTTGCAGCGATTCGGTGCAGACGGCAAGCTGTCACGGGCATGGTCGGCCCAGGATGGCCTGGGGGGAAATAAAGTCCGCGCCATCGCCTCCAGCCAGGATGGAGCAATTTGGGTTGGCGGCGCACCTGGGGGCGTTTCGCGGCTCGATCCCGCGAGCGGCAAAATTCACCAATATTCGCTTGGCTCGCGAAGCAGCGATAACTGGGTAACCGGAATCGTGGTCGATCCGGATCAACACCTCTGGATCGTCACGCACGGCGCGTTGTTTCGCAGCACGAGCGCTGATGCGTCGGCCAAGTTCGAGCGCCAGATTCTGCCATTGAGCTCCTCCGAAGAAACCTTCGGCCAGTTGCTGATCGATTCCAAAGGACGCTGGTGGTTTTCCGGATCTCTCGGCTTGCTGTGCAAGGACCATGACCGTTGGAAGCGGTTCACCGCGAAAGATGGTCTGAAGCGGGACACATTGGACAGTCTCGCGGGGACCCCCGACGGCAGCATCTGGATCAGTTACTTCGAAGCCATTGGCATTTCGCGGCTCACCTTTGATGGAGACCGCCCACGCTTGCAACATTTCACGGAACAAAACGGGCTGAAGTCGGATGAGGTAGCTGCGCTCGTGACCGACGCACGCGGATGGCTGTGGGCCAGTTCAAATGATGGCATGGACATGTTTGACGGCCAGGAGTGGCGGCACTACAGCCAGGCTGAGGGACTGCTGTGGGATGATTGCGTCGGTCACGCGCTGTTCGCGGGCCGCGGCGGCAGCGTCTGGGTGGGTACGAGCCGCGGACTCTCGCGCTTCGATGTGCCGGCGGGCGCGGCCCCCAAAGTTCCGCCACCCGTTGTGGTGATGTCGGCTCAGTTCGGCGAGCATACGCTAACGCCGTCGCCGGGCCTCGAGATTCCCCACCACGATCACTCGCTCGTCGTCGGCTTCGCGGGCTTGAGTTTTCTAAACGAAACCAGCGTGCGTTTCCGCTACCGGCTCAAAGGGCTGGATGAAGGTTGGGTCGAGACGAGCCAGCGCGAAGTGCGCTTCGCCAGTCTTCCGCCTGGAGCGTACACGTTCGAAGTTTTTGCGCGGAGTCCCGAAGGAGTCTGGAGTCCCAAGCCTGCCACTTTTTCGTTCCGTGTCCTCCCTCCGTGGTGGCGATCGTGGTGGGCGAGCCTGCTCCAGTTGATGTTGGTGCTGCTGGCCGTGCGGCTCGTGTTTCGCTGGCGCGTGGCCCACATGCGACAGGAAAAACGCCGGCTGGAAGCCGCGGTCGAGCAAAGGACCCATGAGCTCCAGCTTGAAAAATCCAACGTGCTTCTGCAGAAGGCGCGCGCCGAAGAAGCCAACCGGCTCAAGAGCGAATTCATCGCCAACATGAGCCATGAGATTCGGACGCCCATGAATGGAATTCTGGGGATGGCGGAACTCGCGTTAAGCGCCACGGTGGAAGAAGAACGTGAGGAATGCCTGCAGGATCTCATGACCTCGGCCGAGCTGCTGCTCAGCGTGCTGAACGACATCCTGGACTTCTCCAAGATAGAGGCCGGCCGGATGGAACTGGAGCGCATTCCCTTCTCCATCCAGCAATGCCTGCACGATTCCGCCAAGACGTTCGCCGCGGCTGCGGCGCAAAAGGGACTGGAAATGCGGCGCATGCTGGCGCCGAACATTCCCCATCTTCTTCTGGGCGATCCGATCCGACTGCGCCAGGTGCTGCTGAACCTGATCGGCAACGCGGTCAAGTTTACCGAGCGCGGCTGGATTGCGGTGGAAACGGAAATGCAAGCCGCCGATGACCAGTCCGTGATGCTCCACTTTACGGTGGCGGACAGCGGACCGGGTGTTCCCGCGGATAAACAGCAGATGATTTTTGACGCTTTCCGCCAAGTGGACGGCTCCACCACGCGAAAACATGGCGGCACTGGCCTGGGACTCGCGATCTGCTCGCGGATGGTCCAGCTCATGGAGGGCCAGATCTGGGTGGAAAGTTCCGTGGCCCAGGGCAGCGCCTTCCATTTCACCGCGCGTTTCGAACGAGCGCCGGAAGGTGATGCCCGCGCGCCAGTAAACGGATCAACGGTCGCCGCGGATTTTCCCGCCCCAGCCGGACATTAGACTCAAAAAGGCGCCAGCCTGCCAACCGACCTAACACCTGGCGCCTCACACCTGCCTTTATCAAATCTTTAAAAACAGTTTCCGCCGGTACATCCAGTAGAGAATCAGCCAGTACATGAACAGCACGGCCGCGCCCATCATGAAAGGCTCCATGCCAGTCCCAAAAATCTGGAACGGCCGCTCACCCAGGTTGATGCGGAATGAACTTTCAAAGAATCGCTCAAACAGGTGTGCGATCAAGTATGCCGCGATGGAGTTCATGCCGATCACTACCAGCGGAAAAGCCCACTTCCTGTAGCCCTTTACGTCTATGATCCAACTGAACCCCGCCAGGAACAGGAAACAGAGCCCACCGCTGAACAGTGTCCAGCTTGGCGTCCAGATGCGCTTCACGACGGGGCAGATGCCGCTGAAATGCAGCGCCAGACCGGCCGCAACGCCAATCACGCCTGCGATCAGCATGCGCTTCATCGGAATCCGCGGCGCATCGGTACGCAGCCACCGGCCCGCGACCAGTCCCAGGATCATGGTGCCCAGCGTGGGAATGAAGCTCAGCGTCAGATACCCGCCATTATTAGCGACAAACGGCTTGATCCGCGGAAACAGATTCAGGAACCACTGGTCGAATGTGTTCCCCAAATTGGCGTTCTTGTTCCAGTGCGCGGCAAAGCCCGAGTAGTGGTGCTGCCAGTCCGGGGGCACGCCGACCGATTGCCAGTCGAACTCCCGACCCGCCACCGGATAGAGCGCCCACGCCGCCCAGTAGCCGGCAAGGATCACGGTCAGCGCGATCCACTGCCACTTCGGCGGACGGAACCCGAGGAAAAAAAGAATCGGATAGCCCAGCCCAATCTGCGACAGCGTATCTTCGAACGTGAAATTAGTCTGTGTGCTGTGCATGGATCGCAGAAAGACACCCAGCGCGATCAGCAGAATCGAGCGCCAGATCGCGTGCCCGAACATCTTGCCGAACGTGCCGCCTTTCGCCATGCGGCTGGCAATCGAATAGGGCAGCGCCACGCCCACCAGGAAGGAAAATCCCGGCTGAATGGTATCGTGCAGCGAGCATCCCGCCCAATCGACGTGCGTCTGGTTGAGCGCCAGGAAACCCCAGAACCAGTTCCCCGGATAAGCGGCCGCCACGCGCGCCAGCTGCAGCACCTCGGCCATCATGAGAAACATGACGAACCCGCGATACGCATCCACCGCGATATTGCGCGCCACGGGCTGAGGCAGGCGGATCGACTCCTGCGCGACTGTTTTTGATGGTTGAAGAACGGCTTCCAATCGTCACCTCGAACTGAGATAAAGAGTAGTCGCTGGCCCGCGCGAATGCAAGCGGGTGCGCGTCGACCGGACGATGGCGATGCCTCCAGTGCCGCTGAAAAGCACCCGTTGAACCGAGGGGTGGCTTAATTCCACCAAGGCGGTGCATTCTGGCCAATCGTGGCCAGGAGCAGCTCCTGTCTTATCAACTACTTACATCATAAGAAGGTTGGCGAAACTCGTGCAATGAAGTAGCTGTCTGACGTGTTGGGCACGCATATGAAAATCGATCCGATCCGCACTACTTCGTATTTGACATTGAGTTTGCTGGCCGCTTCCTGTTTGACGTTTGCCCAGGACGCGCCGGACAACGCACCGCCTCAGGATGAATCGCAGCAGAGCCCAGCGCGCTCCAACGGCGGTTGGAGGCGTGTTGGCGATCCGCCTCCGCAACAGGCCGACCGTCCGCCCGACCGCGATGATTCCTATCGCCGCTATCCGCAGAGCCAGCAGAGTCAAAGGTCCGAACCCGGTGAGCCGGTTCCTCCCGAGCTGACGATCAAGCCGGGCACGTTCGTCACCGTGCGCGTCGACCAGTGGCTGTCGTCAGACCGTAACCAGCAGGGCGATACATTTTCCGCGACGCTCGTGCGGCCGGTTGTTGTAGACGGAGTCATTGTGGCGCAACCTGGCCAAATGGTAGTCGGCCGTGTAGCCGAAGCGCAGAAGGCCGGGCGCGTCGAGGGCGTCTCGCGGCTGGGACTGCAGATGACCGAACTGACGCTGGTCGACGGCCAGCAGCTTCCCATTCAATCGCAGTTGATCTCGCGCACGGGTGGGACGTCGAATGGACGTGACGCGGCTGCGATCGGCGGCACCACAGCAGTGGGTGCGGCCGCAGGCGCTTCCGCCGGTGGAGGCGTCGGTGCCGGTATCGGCGCGGGCGCGGGCGCTGTCGCTGGAGTGATCGGCGTGCTGCTGACGCGCGGGCATGCGACAGTAGTTTATCCGGAATCGGTGCTCACTTTCCGCGTCGACGCGCCGGTGACATTCTCGACCGAACGTTCGGCCCAGGCCTTCCGCTACGTCGCTCCGAACGATTATGATCGCCAAGTGTGGTCCGAGCAGCCGCCACCGCCACAGCGCACTGCCTGCGCTGGCTACGGTTGTGCGCCGCCACCGCCGGCCTACTATGGCTACGGCTACCCTGTTTATGGATACCCCGGCTACTACGGCGGTTATCCGTACTACTACGGGACGGGACTCTCATTTTTCTGGGGACCGAGTTTCTACGGTCGCGGATACTATGGCCGCGGATACTACCGCGGGAGATTCTATGGCCGCGGATATAATGGCGGCGGCCGCGGATACGTCAGCGGTGGATCGGTCGGTCGCGGACACGCCGGTGGTGGATCCGTCGGCCGCGGTTACTCCTCCGGCCACAGCTCCTCTCGTGGCGGAGGACGGCGCTAGAAATGTTCGCTGACGCCGGCGCTATCGCCCGCAAACCGGGCGGCAGCCGCCGGCGTTAGTGCAATCGGTAGCCAGCCTCACCCGGCAGGTGGCCGTCAATCTTAAGCACTCTCAGGCCGCGCGGGATATGAGTGGCATCCACCGCTGCAATTGAACCAGGGATCGCCGCCAGCGCCTGCACGATCTCTTCGTCGGAGAAAAACATCTGTGGAGCGCTCGGGGCTTCGGCGCGAAACACCTTGCCGATCCAGTGCTGGCGCAGTTGCGCTTCGCTCATTTCATAAACGGTCTTGAGCAACACGTCGCGCTCCCGGGCTGCCGGGGCATGCAGAAGCACTGAGATTCGCAGGCTCGACGACCAGAACTGCCGCTCCCCAAGAAACACACGCCGCAACTCCGTGAAACTCATATCGCCCACCGGAACGGTCGAATTGACCACGACCGCAACGTCGCTGGTGGCGGAATCGGCCGTGCGGGGCGCAAGCAACGTCACACCCAGCAGGAGCAATGCTGAGAGGCAACACCCCGAGAAAACTGTTGATCGGCGCACGATTCAACCCTAAAAAGTAAAACTTGTCTGCGCGAAGGCCCCGTTGACCCAGGGCTCACCCGGCCGGCGCAAATTACGCCACTCAAACTTCAGGGCGGCGAAGCTGGATATATCGTACCGCACTCCAACTGTAGAACCGGCCAGGCTCGGCACGGCTTTGAAGAGCTTGTCCGATCCGGGAATGTGGATGTATTCGAACCGGTAGTACGGCTTCCACAACCTCGCGGACCGCGGCAGCCGGTAAGCGGTTTGCACATACCAGGCCTGGCTGTTGGATTTCAGCGACCCGCCCGCCTCGTGGTGCGTGACATTGGCAAATTCGGCAATCACCTCCGGATTTTCTTTACTCCAGACGACGTGCGCCGACTCGATCCATTCGTGAAACGCCGTACCCGCCAACGGGCCGACCGGCGTGATCAGGTCGCGATACACGGAGCCGCCAAATTGCAGCCCGTAGAGGGCGCTCGGCCGGCTGAACAGGTTGACCAGCCAGGCACGATTGTTATTGATGTCTCCCCAATCCCCCGCTCTGCTGATCACCCCGCTGCGGCCATTCCCCAGGCCGAAATTGTAATTGACGTTCATGCCGCCGGCGGGCGCCGCTCCTTCCACCAGCGCGCCTACGAAATGGATGGGCAGGAAGCTGCCGCCGAACTGCACCATTTCCGGACGGCTGATCGTGGTTTGCAGCCACGCCCCGTGATGAAATGTTTCATTCCAGTAATTGATCGGCGTGTGATAGCGGCCAAACGATGCTTTAAAGTAATCGTTCTCCTGGAATTGAATGATGCTGCGCTCGACTTCGACGTTGAAGCCGGTGGCGGCCGGCGTCCCGGTGCCGGCGTCGGACCGCGCCGTCAGACTCAACTCGCCGAAGAAGTTCACCTTCGAGGAAAGCGCCGAGCTCATGTGTAACACGAACTGGCCTTCGTTGAAGCCGCTGTGGCTGCCCGGCTTGTTGGTCGCGCCGAAATCGATATCGCTGAAGCCGGCGATGTGCGTGGAGGGTGCAGTCATCTCTGGCATGCCGCCGTGGCGCATATGCACCTGCGGAGCTTCGGCAACCTGATTGGGCACGGCGGCAGCCGTATCCGGTGCTCTGGCCGCCGGCTCCGCCGGCGCAACAGCAGGTTGCGCGGCGGGGGCACGCGGACCCGATCGTCCCTCCAGTTCCGCCACGCGCTTTTCCAACTGCTCCACTCGATTCAATAGAGCCCGTACCAGTTCGGCCGAATCGGAAGAGTTCGCCGACTGCGCACGCACCACGGCCGGCGAGAATAACAGCCCGAGACACAAACAGACCCGCGAATATTTCATCAACCGCTCCATTCCCTTATGAAGCCTTCCGCGGCGTCCGCCGCTTGCACAACGTGATGTAGCCCTCAATTGCCGCATCCGATGACGTCAATTCCAACAGAGGGTTGAGGTAAACTAACGTATCCGAGCCAGATTAGCAAAACCATGATTCTCACGCCCGGTACTCGCCTCGGCTCGTATGAAATTCTTGCCCCGATTGGCGCCGGAGGCATGGGTGAAGTCTACCGCGCGCGCGACCTCCGCCTGGAGCGCGATGTAGCCATCAAGGTTCTCCCGGAACAGTTCGCCAAGGACGCCGACGCGCTGCTGCGTTTCGAGCGCGAAGCCAAGGCCGTCGCGGCGCTGTCGCATTCCAACATCCTGTCGATTCACGATATTGGCGACGCCCAGGGCGTGCGCTTCGCCGTGATGGAGCTGCTGGAGGGACAAACCATCCGTCAGCGTTTGCGTCAGTCGGCTATTCCTTGGCGCAAAGCCGGTGAGATTGGCTTGGCCGTCGCGGAGGCGCTTACCGTGGCCCATGCCAAGGGCATCATCCATCGTGACGTCAAGCCCGAAAATATATTCCTCACGTCGGATGGGCGCGTGAAGGTATTGGATTTCGGTCTGGCCCGAGTCACCCGGCCGGGGCCGGTCACGACGGCCCCGGGGCTGGCGGATGCGGAAACGCAAGCAGTCAACACCACGCCCGGCATTGTAGTCGGCACGATGGGATACATGTCTCCGGAGCAGCTGCGCGGCGAGGTAGTCGACGGCAGAAGCGACATATTTTCTCTCGGCTGCGTGCTCTATGAAATGGTGGCCGGCCAGAAGGCGTTTGCGCGCAATACAGCCGCCGAGTCGATTTCGGCCATCCTGAACGAAGATCCCGCGGAGCTGGCGGGCAGCGGCCGGCAGGTCCCGCCCGATTTTGACCGCATCATTGCGCACTGCGTCGAGAAGAAACCTGACGATCGTTTTCAATCCGCGCGCGACCTGGCCTTCGCCCTGCGCACCATTTCGAGCACGTCGGGCGTTTTCCAGCCGGTTGTTGAGCGCCCCAAACCGCGATTGAAACAGGTCACATGGTTGGCGGGCGCCGCAGTGCTGCTGCTACTCTCCGCGATCCTGGTCTGGGTTTGGAGCCGCCAGTCGGGCGCTATCCGCTCGGTTGCCGTCCTGCCCTTCGCAAACGTGGGCGCCGATCCGAATACGGATTACTTGAGCGACGGAATTACGGAAAGCATCATCAACAGCCTGTCGCAATTGCCGAATCTCTCGGTGATGTCGCGCAGTTCGGTGTTTCGCTACAAGCGACCGGACGTAGACGCGCAGGCCGCCGGACGGGACTTGAACGTGCAAGCTGTGCTCATGGGCAGGGTCACGAAACGAGGCGACCAGCTTTCCGTGAGCGCGGAATTGGTGGATACGCGCACGAATCATCAAATCTGGGGCGATCAGTACAATCGAAAGCTCACCGATGTGATGGCCATTCAGGAGGAGATTTCCCAGGAGATCTCCGACAAGCTGCGCGTGCGTCTCACCGGCGAAGACAAGAAACGGCTCGTCAAACGCCATACCGAAAACGCCGAAGCCTACGGTCTCTATCTGAAAGGCCGTTACCAGTGGAACAAGCAGACCCTCGACGGCATGGAGACCGGCATCAACTTTTTCAAACAGGCCATCGACAAAGACCCTCGCTATGGACTGGCTTATGCCGGGCTGGCCGATGCCTACGCGCTTTTGGCCGACTACAATGTGCTCGCCGCGAAAGAGGTGATGCCCAGCGCCAAGACGGCCGCCATGAAAGCCCTGGAAATCGATGACACGATTTCCGAAGCCCATGCTTCACTTGGCTGGGCCAAGCTCACTCTGGACTGGGACTGGGCGGGGGCGGAAAAAGAATTCCAGCGTTCGCTCGAGCTCAACCCCAACTACGCTACCGCGCACCAATGGTATGCAGACTACCTGACCGTGATGGGCCGCCCCGACGAAGCCCAGGCCAGCATGAAGCGCGCCCAGCAGTTGGAACCGGTATCGCTCCCCATCAGCGTGGCCCTGGCCTCCATTTTCTACTACACGCACCAGAATGAGCAGGCCATCGATCAGTGCCGGCGCGCGATTGTGATGGATCCGCAATTCGTGGCCGCTCATGTCATTTTGGGACGCGCGTACGAGCAGAAGGGATCTTACGCGGAGGCCATCGCGGAACTGAAGCAGGCGCTGCAATTGTCGGAAGGCGGCAGCAGCGAACTGGCGGCCCTTGGCCACGCGTATGCGCAGTCCGGCGACCGCGCCGAGGCGCAGAAAATCCTTCAGGAGCTGAACACACGGTCTACCCAAACCTACGTGCAGCCGATATGGATTGCCGTCATCCACGCCGCCCTCGGCAACAAGGAGGAGGCCTTCCTATGGCTGCGCAAGGCTGTCGCCGACCGCTCCGTCTGGCTGATCTATCTGAAAGTCGATCCCATCTTCGATAGCCTGCGCACCGACGGGCGGTTTGTGGATGTGGCGCGGCAGGTAGGGCTGCCGCAGTAGGGGGCGCGCTTCCAACTCTGTGCGGCCTATGATAGGGTGTTCTGGTTGATTTCACCGTAATCCGCGGCTGGGACACCCGGCAGCATTCCGGGGTTTCGACGCCCGGCTACATTTAGGAGGAACACGATGGCTATAGCGCTCTTCATTGCCACCGGACCGAACGCCGGGAGGCAGATTCCGGTTGGCGCTGGCCAGACCGTCCGTGTGGGCCGCACCTCACGCTCCGACTACGCGTTTCCCGACGATACGTTTCTTTCGGGCGTCCACTTCGAAATCGGCTCCAACGAAGGCGCGTGCGCCATTCGCGATCTGGGCAGTTCCAATGGCACGTTCGTGAATGGAGCGCGCCTCGAGCAGGCCTCGGTTGCAGTTAAAGATGGCGACGAGATCTCCGCCGGCGAAACGATGTTCCTGGTGCAAGTCAGCTCCGGACAGCAGCCATTAGCCGCCCCGGCACCTGTGGCGGCGCCGGCGGCGGCGGGCGCTCCGGTGGTTTCGCCCGAACGCACGGCGCGCATGTTCGCTCCCGGATTCGAACCCAAGGCGCCGGTCCAGACCGTACTGACCGGCGATCAAAAGCGCGCCCGCGATATTCTGCTGTACCAGAACGCGCCGCTATTCGCCGTTGTGGATGCCGCGTGCGATCAGAGCCTGCCGCAGTTGCTAGCCACGTCGGCGCTGCGCTCGCAGCCGCTCTATGCCAGTGAGCCGGCTAATGGGCCGGCAGCGCACGCGCCCATCCTGGTGGAACTGGGGCAGGCAAGTTCCTTGAGCGAGCGCGCCGACGTCCACGCTTTTCTCGATGCTCTTCTGCGTGCCGGCTGGGGCAAGAGCTGGGGCATATTCCTGACCAGCCTCGCGTCCCTCGATGACCTGGTAGCCCACTTCCGCGGTTTTCTCCTGGCGCAGACCGGGGACGCGCGTACGCTCCATCTCCGCCTCTACGATCCGCGCGTTTTGCGAGCGTTTCTCCCCACGTGCGAGCCAGCGGAGATCGCCGCCATATTTGGCCCAATCGTGTCGTACCTCATCGAGTCGGATCGCCCGGACACCATGCTGGCTCTTTCCCGCGGCGCCGACGGGCTGATCACAACCCGCGTGTCGCTCGCGGAGCAGCCGATGCAGGCCGGCGCAGCAACACAGTGAAGTCGAGGCAGTGCGACCGAAAGTCTTCACCACTTCTGCGGCCGTCGCACCGGCCTAGGTTTGCGCGGCCAGGGAAAGGCCCCGATCATGGCCACAAACGCGCCTAGCATGAGATAAACAGCCGGTTTGAACGGCACCGGTCCGGAAAACTTGTATCCAGTCAGAAAAAACCCGCGGAACAGCACTGCAAAGACCGCCACGCTCCAGAGAAAGAACAGCACCCGGAGCTTGCCGCCCATCGCCAGCAGTACCAGAACTAAACCGGCAAGCGCCGATGGCAGCAGCACGTATGTGAGCTTTTCACCTGTCCACGGTAAAAACGCGAGATTCAGGGGACTATGGCTCCCGAGCGCCACCAAGGAGATGCCGACGGCAAACAGAGCCAGTAAACCCTCGAAAATGCAGCTATAAGCGCGCAGAAGGGCTTTCAGTATGCCCACTCCAGCCTCCGGTCCCGCTATTCTATCAGGGAACAGCGCTTGGGCGTCGTGGGAAGTACGCTATTGACCCTTTGCTTTTCAACAGAATACAATCAATAGTGTAAGAGAAGGTCGTAATCGATCTATGCACGGCGAAGAAGCGCTGAACGCCCGGGAACAGGAGATCCTGCACTCCATCGTACGCTCGTATATCCAGACGGGCGAACCGGTTAGCTCGCGCACGATCGCCCGGCGGCGTCACCAGGCGCTTAGCCCGGCATCCATTCGCAATGTGATGGCCGACTTGGCCGACGAAGGCTACCTTTCCCAGCCGCACACTTCAGCCGGACGCGTGCCTACCGAAAAGGCCTTTCGCTGCTACGTGCGATCGCTGACGACGCGTCCCATGAATGGCATTGAAGCCGAGCGGGTGCGCGCCGAATTGAGCGAAGAAGGTACGGTCGAAGGGCGGCTCGGGCGCTCGTCGCGCATGCTGACCGAGATCACGCTGAATGTGGGGATCGCGGCCGCCATGCCGTCCACCGGCCAGATTTTGGATCGCATTGAACTACTGGAACTGGCGGATCGCCGCGTTTTGATGATTCTGGTCACGCGCGATCACGTGGTGCACAATCGCGTGGTGATGGTCGACGAGCCGCTCTCACAGGACGAGTTGAACTCGATCCGCAATTACGTCAACCACCAGTTCAGCGGCTGGATGCTGGGCGATGCGCGCCGCGAATTAATGCGCCGCTTCGACGAAGAGCGGGCGGCTTACGACGCTATTTTGCGCCGCCTGACCGTGTTTTATCAGAAGGGCCTGCTGGAAGTGGATCAGGCGCCCGAGGTGCATATGGAGGGCGCGTCCAACCTGGTGAGCATCGACCTGCACCTGACGCGCGAGCGCATGCGCGATCTGCTCCGCGCCCTTGAGGAGAAGAAGCGGCTACTCGAACTGCTGGACCGTTTTCTCGAACAGCCATCCGGCGAGATCGGCGTGCACATCGGGCTCGAGCAGGCGCATCCGTCGATGAAAGAGCTGGCGCTGATCGGCATGACGTTCCCGCTACCGAGCGGCATGCTGGCGCGGGTCGCCGTGCTCGGTCCCATGCGTATGCACTATGAAAAGGCGATGTCGGCGGTGTTGCACATCGCCCGCGCCTTCGAAAGCCTCCCGACTTAGGTGCGTCCTCAACACCTCTCGACGCATCTGCTAATCTGAAATTGTGGGCAACGAGAATCAAGATCCGGATGTGAGGACGGCGGAGAAGGATCCCTCCGCCGAGGGGTCGGCGTGCGACGATCTGGCGGCGCAGGTCACGGCGCTCAAGGCCGACCGCGAACGACTGGCCGCCGACAATGCGGAGTTGCACGACCGCTTGCTGCGCCGCCAGGCCGATTTCGATAATTTCCGCAAGCGCGCCGAGCGCGATCGCTCGGATTTCCTGCAGTTCGCCGGTATGGAGTTCGCGCGGGAACTGCTGCCCATCCTCGACGATTTCGATCGTGCGCTTAACGTGGAAACTGCGGATGCGAACTACGCCAAAGGCGTCGAGCTGATCTACACCCGGATGTATGAAACACTAAAGAAAATGGGCCTCGAACCGATGGATACGGTGGGCAAGACTTTCGATCCGAACCAGCATCAGGCGGTGGAAAGGGTGGAAACCGACGAGGCCGCCGATCAGACCATTCTGGCCGAATTCCAGAAAGGCTACACTTTCAAGGGCAAGCTGCTCCGACCTGCCATGGTTAAAGTCGCCGTCCGGCCCTCCTGACCTCTGAGCCATGCCCGTGACCAAACGAGATTACTACGAAGTCCTGGCGATAAACCGGGACGCAGACGATCAGCAGATCAAGAGCGCCTACCGCAAACTGGCGCGGGAGTGCCACCCGGACGTGAATCCCGGCGACCATACCGCCGAGGAAAAATTCAAGGAGGCGGCCGAAGCTTATAGCATTCTGAGCGATCCCCAGAAGCGCGCGGCATACGACCGCTTCGGGCATCAAGGCGTGCAGAGCGCGGCACAAGGCTTCGATCCGAACAATTTCGACCTCAGCGACATTCTGGGTGACTTTTTCGGCTTCGGCGATCTGTTCGGATCGACCGGCGGCGGTGGACGGCGGCGCACGCGTGCGCAGCGCGGGCAGGATGTCCGCTACGATCTCGAGATTCAGTTCGAGCAGGCCGTTTTCGGCATGACCGCCGAGATTCAACTGCCGCGCTCCGAGCTTTGCGAGCACTGCGGCGGCAAAGGCGCCGAGCCCGGTACCGGCGCCACCACGTGCCCGGCGTGCCACGGCCGCGGCGAAGTCGTTTACCAGCAGAGTTTCCTCTCTGTGCGGCGGACCTGCGGTCAATGCGGCGGAGCGGGCCAGATCATCCGCACACCGTGCAAGCAATGCCAGGGCCGTGGTTACAGGCAGGCGCAGCGGAAGCTTAAAGTGAACATCCCGGCGGGCGTCGATAACGGCATCCGGATGCGCCTGTCCCAGGAAGGCGAGCCCGGCGCGAATGGCGGTCCGCATGGCGATCTCCATGTCGTGCTCAAAGTCAAAGAGCACGCGTTTTTCGAGCGCCACGAGTACGACTTGCACTGCACCATTCCGGTGAACATCGCGCAGGCCGCGCTGGGTGCAGAGATCGAAATCCCGACGCTTGAAGAGCCGCACAAGCTCAAAATTCCGGAAGGCTCGCAAACGGGCGCGCAGCTACGCATCCGCCATAAAGGCGTGCCACATGTGAACGGCCACGCGCGGGGCGACATCGTGGTGCACCTCGAAGTGAAGACGCCCACCAAGCTCACGCGCGATCAGAAAAAACTGATTGAGCAGCTGCGGGAAACCCTGCCGACTGACAACCGGCCGGCCGAAAAAGGCATCTTCGAAAAAGTCAAAGATTACTTCGTATAGCTACGGGCCACGTTCAGATCAAGGCAGGCGCCTCAATCGGGATGCCGTGGATTCAGCGGCGTGCGAACGATGCGATCAGTCCCGTCCAGCCACCGCGGTGCATAATAGATCCTTATGCCTGACGCCAACTTTCACGGGCGGCGCGCGTCTTCAATCGAGAATGAGCGCCTGCGCGTGACCGTGCTGCATGAAGGCGGACACATCGCCGAGATCCTCGACAAAGCCACCGGGGTGAATCCGCTGTGGATTCCTCCCTGGCCTTCGATCGAGCCCTCCACCTACGACCCCGCCCGGCATCCCGAGTACGGCCACGATTCCGAAAGCAAGCTGCTGGCCGGTATCATGGGGCACAACTTGTGCCTGGATATTTTCGGCGGGCCATCCCCCGAAGAAGCCGCCGCCGGGATGACGGTGCATGGAGAGGCATCGGTGGTGCGTTACGACGTCTCGACGAGCGGGGAGCGTCTCTCCCAGCGCGCACAGTTTCCCATCGCCCAGTTGAGCTTCGAGCGTGAAATCCGTTTCGGCGGCGATCGGGCCATCGAAATCAGCGAGACGTTGGAAAATCTCTCGGCCGCCGACCGGCCCATCGCCTGGACTCAGCACGCCACACTCGGCCCGCCGTATCTGGAGCGAGGGCGGACCGAATTTCGCGCCTCTGCCACACGCTCCCGAGTCTTCGAGGGCGACTTCGGCCAGAACGGGGCATATCAAAAATCAGGCGTTGATTTCGACTGGCCCAACGTTCCCGGCGCGGGCGGCGGCCATGTCGATCTGCGCGTCTACAACAGCGCGCCGGTCTCGGCCGGATTCACCACGCAGCTGATGGACCCGCACCGCGAGCACGCTTATTTCCTGGCGTTTTCACCCGCGAGCAAGCTGGCGTTCGGTTATGTCTGGACGCGTGGCGATTTTCCGTGGCTCGGGATTTGGGAAGAGAATCACAGCCGCACGGGCGCGCCCTGGAGCAGCCGGACGCTCACGCGCGGCATGGAATTCGGCGCGTCGCCCTTTCCCGAAACGCGGCGCCAGATGATCGGGCGCGGAAGCTTGTTCGGCGTGCCCGGCTATCGCTGGATTCCGGCGAAATCGACGGTGCACCTTCGCTATTGGGCTATGCTCGCTCCGGTGGAGCGCGTGCCTGAAGCGCTCGTGTGGACCGGCGAAAATAACGTACAGTTCGAGCCGTGATCTCGATCCGGCCGGCAACGGAATCCGACCTGGACGAGATCTGGCGCATTCAAGCCGCCTCCGGCCAGGCCGCCCAGTGGAACCCGGCGGACTACTTGCGGTACCAGTGCGTGGTCGCCGTCGATTCGGGCGCCAAAGGGTCGCCCGCCGGTTTCGAGCGCGTCACAGGCTTCGCCGTTGCACGGCAGACAGCGCCGGACGAGCTCGAGATCCTGAATATAGCCGTCGATCCGCCTTTCCGCCGCCGCGGCGTGGCCCGCAGCCTCATCCAGCAACTTCTGGCTAACTATCGGGGTACCGTTTGGCTAGAAGTTCGTCAATCCAATGCTGCCGCGCGCCAGCTTTATCATGCTTTAGGGTTTCAGGTGAACTCCGTAAGGGAAAATTACTATAGCGCGCCACCCGACTCGGCTATTGTCATGAAGTTTCATTCATGTTAACGTCACAAATGGGCGGGCCAATCCCCTGCCACTTTTTTGAAAACTGAATTAGTGCAGATTACCCACCGAGCCCCTTTTCGTTGGTAATCGACTCGGCGCGGCAACCTCACACTCGAGGAGGAATGCCTGGAATGGATCGAAACGCACAAGAAGAACTGAAAGCGCACCTGATGCAGACGGACGAGAGCTTTCGGCGCCTGGTAGATGAGCATACCGACTTGGCCCACAAGTTGGAGGATCTGGCGTCAAGGCCGTATCGGACCGAGCAGGAGCAGATCGAAGAAGTCCGGCTGAAAAAACTGAAACTTCACGCGAAGGATCAGATCGAGGCGATTCTGAGAGGATACCGAGCTCAGAACGTCGCCTGACATCGGGTGCGCCGAGTCAAATCGAGAGAAGCCCGGTCTGGCGGCCCCAGATCGGGCTTTTTGATTTTCCGGCCCTGCAAAATTGTTTGAGCTGATGATTCAGAAATCCGAAGTCTTCGCGTGAGCGACGAGCCTGTCCGCATTCCCATCACCGATGTCTTCGATCTCCACTCCGTACCGCCGCGCGACGTGAAACCCGTTGTCGAAGCCTATCTCGAGGAAGCGCGCAAGCTTGGATTGCGCGCGCTGCGCATCATTCACGGGCGCGGTATCGGCGTGGAGCGGGAGATCGTGCGCAGTGTACTGGCGAAGACGGAATTTGTTGAGTCCTTCAAGGACGCGCCGGCCGAGGCGGGCGGCTGGGGAGCAACGATCGTTAGGCTAAGGTAAAGGTCGAGTTATTCCTTGCGGCTCGCGTACCAGCGCCGCCATGCGTCCGGGTCGTCGCCCAGCCGCAGGCCGCTGATGTCCTGCAACGCGTGTAGAACCCACTGGTGCGTGGTCGGGTCAAGCGATGCGTCCTCCAGATAATTCAGAAACGCCGGCGCGGCCCTCATGCGCTGCGATTGCTGGAGCATACCGGATTGGGCCAAGCTGCAGGCCGCGCGTTCGCGCACGTCGGCCGACGGATCGGCACGGAAAACTTCGAGCAGCGGCTCAATAGTGGCATCGGTTCCCAGATAGCCCAGACTCTCGACGGCCCAATGACGGATGTTCTGCTGCGGGTCGCGCGTGTATTTGAGCAACGTTTCAAAAACGCGCTGCGGTTCCACGCCGCGATTTCCGAGCAAGCCTAGCAGCCACAGCGCGGTAACGCGATCACCTTCTCCAGATTCCAGAAGCTGGATGCGGCTCTGGACGCTCTCGGACGTTTTCTCGATGTTATAAGCGGCCAGGTCCACTTCGATCGCGGCGGCGCGCACGCGCAGATCGTTCGAATTGAGCGCCGAGGTGATGAGGGTATTCAGCGATCCTGCCAGTTCGAGTGATCCGCGCCACGAATCCGCCTTTTTTTCGATCCATTCCGCGGCGCCCTCGTAGTGATTGGTGGCGCGTTCGAGCAGCCGCTCGGCCTGCTGCTGCGGCGTCATGTTCCCGAGTTCCTGCACTTCGTGCTCGGAAAGCATGGGGGGCGATGCGGCCACCGGTTTCCCCTGGAGCGCGAGAATACCCACCACATGCACCCACGCCGACTGGGCGAATCCCGATCCATAGCCGGCCCGGAGAAATGCAGCCAGGGCCGCGGTCACGAGCAAGCCGCGTCTCCTCATGTGGCGAGTATGGCGCAGGTAAAAGCGGAGCGAAAGTTATCTTTGGTTGAACGCGGCAAGTCTGAGCGTGGGGCTTGGTGCAGCGGCCACCACTGCTGACGACGCATCAGGCGCCTGTGCATCATACTGAGCGGTCAGTTTACAGGCCGCCTGTATGGGCCGTTGGAATAGACTCAAGAAGCCCACTTGGCGCTCCCATTGCTAGCGTCAGGTCACAACCGGGCTCATGACGCGATTTCCCCTGCTGCTGTGCACTGCGACGATGTTCGGCCAGACGCCGCAAATGCCCACCATCCGTGTCCCTGTCCGACTGGTGACGCTTTCGACTCTGGTTTTTCGAAGGATCGCCGGCTCATGACCAGATTGCAAAGCGCAGGATTTTCGCGTTTTCGATAACGGCCGGCGGCAACGCGTGACGCTGGACCCTGCTTCGGCGCCGGCTTCCGTTGTGCTTGCGATCCAGGTGAATCAGGACGTGCGCACATATGTTCCTTTCATTGCGAAAGCCGGAAGTGCGGTCGACACTCTGTTCACCGGCGAATCAGGCGAGACTGCGGTGGTCACCGATGGCGACGATGTCGCCGTCGTGAAACCTTTCGCCACGGGCGATGTCCAGTCCGCGCTCAAGAACCTTTCGGCAGATGGCTCAAAGGCGCGGATGATCGATGCCGGGCTTCGCGCGATCACACTCTTGCGGGAACGTCCGGGTTCGCGCGCGCGTGTCCTGCTCTTCATCGGACAGCCGCTGGACATGGGAAGCGAGTCCCCCCTCTCTGCCCTGAAGGAGCAGGCCGAGCGGGAAAACGTGGCCCTCTATGCCCTCGCGCTTCCGGAATTCGGCAAGGCGTTCGTGTCGGATACCTTCACTCTCGATGGAGTTTCCAGGGGTGAAAGAGGCGGTTTCCGGGGCGGTGTGGATCTGGCCAATCTGGTTGCGGTGCTCCGGCGCAGCGGTCATGCGGAAAAGCATGCCGACCCCTTCTCGATCCTGACGGCAGCCACGGGAGGAACGCAGCTTCATTTCCGCAAGCAGAAAGAATTGGAAGATGCGATCGCCATCGGTGTCGAACTGCGGAGCGCATACCTGCTGAGCTACTATCCCGATTCGAGCGAATCCGGCTACCACACTGTCAAAATTGAAGCGGATGCGCGCGGCGCGAAGGCGTTCTCGCGTCCCGGCTACTGGCTGAGCACGAACTGAGTTCCGCCGCCGTGCTGGTGAGCCGACGAACAACTACCGTGTCCCAACCGGGAGCCGGGTCGCCACGGCAGTCTTGATCCGTTCGACGGCCAGCATCAGGTTTTCGTAGGAATTGGCGTAGCTGAACCGGATGTAGCCTTCACCGAACTGGCCGAATGCGCCACCGTTCAGGCACGAAACACCGGCGTCGTAGAGCAGAAAGTCGGCCAGCTCTTTCGAGCCGACGCCCGTGCCCGTAATATTGGCGAAGGCATAGAAGGCTCCGCCGGGCAGGGCGCAGCGGAAGCCGGGCACCTGATTGAGGCCCGCGCAAAAAGCATCGCGCCGGCGCCGGAACTCAGCGACCATGGCGTCCACCGGCTGCTGCGGCCCTTCAATCGCCGCGATCCCGGCGCGCTGCGTAAAGGTCGCGGTGCAGGAGTTCGAGTTGACCATCAGCTTGTTGACCGCATCCACCAGCCACTCGGGCATCACGCCGTAGCCCATGCGCCAGCCGGTCATGGCATAGGTCTTGGAAAAGCCATCGAGGATGATGGTCTTTTCAAGCATTCCCGGAAGGCTCGCGATGGAGACCGGCGCTTCGCCGTAATAGATGCGCGAATAGATCTCGTCGGAGAGCACCATCAGATCGCGGTCGCGCACCAGATCGGCGATGGCGCGGATATCTTCGGGAGGAATCATGCCGCCTGTCGGATTCTGGGGCGAGTTGAGCACCAGCAGCTTTGTTTTGGGCGAGAGTCGTTTGCGCAGCAGATCAAGATCGAACGAAAAACCGCGCTCTTCGATCAACGGAATCGGCACCGGCACGCCGCCCGAGAAGCGGATCATGGATGCGTAAATCGGGAACCCGGGATCAGGGTAGATGACTTCGTCGCCGGGTTCGATCAACGCCAGCATGGGGAAAAAGATGATGGGCTTGCCGCCGGGAACGATGGAGACATGCTCCGGTCCCACGCGGATATGGCGCGTGCCCGAGATATAGCGGGCGACGGATTCGCGCAGCTCGGGCAGACCCTGCGTTGGCCCGTAATGCGTGTAGCCTTCATCGAGCGCCCGCTTGGCCGCCTCGATTATGTGCGCAGGAGTGGGAAAGTCCGGCTCACCGATTTCGAGGTGGATGATATTCTTGCCCTGGCTCTCCAGTTCGCGCGCGCGGAGCAACACTTCAAAGGCGGATTCCACGCCGATGCGGTTCATTCGATCAGCTAGTTTCATGTGAGTTGGGAAGCAGCTTTCTGGAAAAACGGGACCTCATCACGCATAGCCACGCGCTCCACCAGATCGCCGATGGAAACGCGATCACCCGCCACGCGCCCGGTGACACGGGAGCCGTCCTCGAGCGTGACGATCGCAACCTGATAGGGGACGTCTTGGGCGAAGGCCTCGGGCGCAAGGTGCACAACGGTTTCAGTGTAGACGGTGCCGGTCATACATTCCCCAAAATGCTCACTACGCACGTCGCTCCCGAGCCGCCCAGATTCTGTGCGAGACCAAGCGAGTGCCGCTTAAGCTGCATTTCGCCGGCTTCACAGCGGATCTGCGCGAAAAGGTCGCAGATCTGCGCCACGCCGGTCGCGCCCACCGGATGGCCCTTCGATTTAAGGCCGCCCGAGGTGTTGATAGGTTTTTCGCCGGTGCGCGCCGTTGCGCCCGATTCCGTCCATGGGCCTCCCAGGCCTCGCTCAACGAAGCCGAGATCTTCGAGCGCCACAATCTCGGCGATCGTGAAACAATCGTGCAGCTCGGCGAACTGGATGTCCCGCGGCCCGATGCCGGCCATCTCGTAGGCCTTCTGCGCCGCGCGGCGCACCGCCGGAAACGTGGTGATGTCGGGCTTCTGATCGAGCGCCACAAAATCCGAGGCCTGCGCCACCCCGAGGATGCGCACCGGCTTACTGGTAAAGTCGCGCGCGCAGTCGGCCGGCGCCAGAATCACCGCTGCCGCGCCGTCGCTGATGAGCGAGCAGTCGTACACCCCGAGCGGCTCGGCCACAGGCCGCGCGTCGAGCGCTTCCTCCATCGTGATGACTTTGCTCATGTGCGCATCGGGATTGAGCGCGCCGTTGGCATGGTTTTTCACTGCCACCGCCGCCAGTTGTTCGCGTGTGGTGCCGAACTGGTACATGTGTCGCCGCGCGATCATGGCGAACAGCGACGGGAAAGTCGAGCCGGCCTTGATTTCGCCCGCGCAATCGCCCGCCCCGGCCAGGATTTCCGTTACCCGCGCGGTGGGCTGCGAGGTCATCTTCTCGACTCCAGCCACCATCACGCAATCGTACAGGCCGCCCGCCACGGCCGAAAATGCGTGAAAAAATGCCGACCCGCTGGAGGCGCAGGCGGCCTCGAACCGGGTGGCGGGAACGTCGCGGATGCCGAGCGCGGTCGAGATATACGGCGCCAGATGATTTTGGCCGGTAAACGAAGGCCCGGCGAAGTTACCTAAATAAAACGCTCCCACCTGCGATGGGCTAACATGCCCATTTTTCAAGCACTTCTCGCCGGCTTCAACGGCCAGGGAGCGCAAATCGCGGTCGGGAAACGCCCCGAAACGAGTTTTGCCCGCGGCGATCACGGCCACAGGTCTCATATAATTAGCTTAGCGCGTAAACTAGTCTCCACGTTTTCCCGCCGGTAGCGTCATGGATTGTTAGGGACGGGAATCGTGTATTGCGAGGTCATGAGCGAATTATTGCCCCCGCCGCCCGCGGCCGCAGAGAGGCAGAACCGGTTTGTCTCCGACAATCTGCGGCGGATTTTTCTCCAGATCTACCGCATCGTAGGAAATATTGCGGACGCCCAGGACCTTACGCAGGAAGCTTTCATCAAAGCCCTGCAACGGCAAGATCAGCTCAAAGACGAACAGAAAGCGGCTCACTGGTTATCGCGCATCGCCACCAATACGGCCATCGATTTCCTGCGGCGCCACGGACGAGTCGCTTTTTGCGAAGTCGACATACACACCGAAAGTGAGCAGGAGTCTCCCGAGGAGCTGCTGCTACGGTCGGAGCATCGTAATTACCTGGAAGACGGCCTGCGCCTGCTGACGGCGCGAGAGCGGGCGGCGCTGGTGCTGCGGGACGTGGAAGGATGCTCGGCGGAGGAAGTAGCCCGGCGTCTGGATTGCTCGAAAGCTACGGTGCGGTCGCACATTGCCAACGCGCGCATCAAATTGCGCCGGTACATGGCCCGGAGGAAACGCTGACATGACGAAGCATCCGAGTGAAGCGTTGCTCGCGCTGTTCGCCGGCGGCGATTTAGGAAGCCTGCGGCGCTGGCGTGTCGAGCGGCATGTCGCGGCGTGCACCGAATGCCAACTGGAAGTCTCCGAGTTTTCGGAGTTGCGCGCGGCAGTGCCGGCGATGATGGAGCCGCCTGAGATTTCGTGGACAAAGCTGGCCGTCGAAATGAAGGCCAATATCCGGTTGGGGCTCGAAGCCGGCGAGTGCGTGAGCGCCGGGCGATCTGACGGGCGCGGGATTTTCAACGTGCGCGCGCTCGCGGTTTGCGGCAGTCTGGCTTTGTTGCTGGCCGCGTTTTTGCTCGAGCGGCCGACACCGCGGATTGAGCCGGTACGGGCGACCGAGGCGGCATTTCTGGAGAGCAGTGGCTCGGGCATTCAGTCGAAGACGGGCGATCAGTCCATCATGCTGTTGAACACACGGGCGCGCGATGCGCGCAATGTGGACTATTTGGCAAGCGGCAACGCCATGCGCGCCCGCTATGTGGATAGCGAAACCGGCTACGTGACTGTCAACAATGTTTATGCGCAGTAAAGTGGCGGGTTTGATTTTCGCAGGCGCTATCGCGCTTTGCGGGCAGGAGACGAAACTCGACCCGCACAGCTCGATCCAGATCAATTTCCCAACCGATTCTCCGGTACTTCAGCTTTCCACCAACGTCGATGAATCGCGCGCCACGCCGCGCGGCGGCGCCATGGTTGTCGATCTGCACATGTCGCTGTCATTGCGGAATTCCGGCTCGCGGAATATTCGCGGGATCACGCTGATGGTGACGGCGCAGGAAGTGACGCCGGGCGGCAAAGCATCGGTGGCGGTACCGAGCCTGGATGTGGCACCCGGCCAAAGTTTTCCCGTGCGCATCGACCTGCGCCTGCTGCGGCCGTTGCAAGCCGGCGGCGGTCCGCTGGTGAAAGTCAGCCTGGATGGCGTGCTGTTCGACGGCTTCGATTTTTATGGGCCCAACCGGCTGAACTCGCGCCGCTCGATGACCGTGTGGGAAATGGAAGCGCAGCGCGACCGGCAGCATTTCAAATCCGTACTGGCCGCGTCCGGTCCCGCGGGGTTGCAGCGCGAGATGCTGGATTCGCTGGCCCGCCAGGCCGAGCGCCCGCGGATCGATGTACGCGTGTCGCGTGGCGGACGCGCGGTTTCATCCGCGGCGGCGCCGGAGCACATGGCGCGCTTCGCTTTTCTGAAGATGCCGGATTCGCCGGTGGAGGCTGTGGACGGATGGGCCGAGGTCGCCGCCAATGAAGCGCGCACGCCGACCATTCAGGTGGTGAACCGGTCGTCCAAGCCGGTGGATTATGTCGAGATCGGCTGGCTCGTGAAGGACCCGCAGGGCCACGAATTTCTGGCGGGCTCGGTACCCGCTGCCGAGGGCGACCTCTTTCTCCCGCCCGGGCGATCGGGCCGCGTGCTGCAAGACACGGCACTACGCTTCTCGCGCAACGCCGGCGAACCGGTATCGATCGCCAGCATGACCGGTTTTGTCAGCCAGGTGGAATTCGCCGACGGCACAGCCTGGGTGCCCAACCGCCTGGCCCTCCAGCTTTCCGGTTTATTGCGCATGGTGGCAGCGTCACCGGAAGAGCAGCGGTTGGCAGATTTGTACCGCACCAAGGGACTGAACGCGGTGGTTGAGGAACTGCGGAAGCGGTAACGGGTCGCGGCAGCGCTTGACTGCGACGGACGTCTCAAAGCCGCGGACAAAACACTTGAGGCTAATCAGCGCTTGGTAATACGCGCGGATTGGCTTTCCTCCAACCTCCACTTCCTATTGCTTTCCCACAAGACTCATGGCATACTCTTGTGGGTACCCAATAGGACCGTATGAAAGATAAGAACGACGTCTGGCAGGGAACTCTTGCCCTGATGGTCCTCAAGACTTTGGATGCCATGGGGCCGCAACACGGATATGGGATCGCCCGTAGGATCGAGCAGATCAGCGCCGACCGGCTTGCGGTGAATCATGGCACGCTGTACCCGGTCCTGCTCAAGCTGGAGCAGGAAGGCTCGATCTCGGCCAAATGGGGCACATCGGAGAATAACCGCAAGGCGAAGTTTTACATCCTCACGAAGTCGGGCCGCAAGCAACTGGAGTCCGAGACCCGGCATTGGCTCGAGACCACCGAGATCATCGCCCGGTTCATTGCCGCCAGGCAGGAGTCGTGATGAAGCCGTTACGCCGGGCCTGGCGGCGGTTCCTCGGGACGTTCAGCGGCGGCCGCCGCGAAAACGAGCTGGCCGCGGAACTGGAAGCGCACATCGAGATGCAGACGGAAGACAACGTCCGGCTCGGCATGTCCCCGGAAGGGGCGCGGCGGGCGGCCCTGCTCAAGTTCGGCGGCGTCGAATCCATGAAGGAACGCTATCGCGATCAGCGCGGCCTGCCGCAACTGGAGACGCTCGCGCAGGACGTACGTTTTGCCGTGCGCGCACTGGCCAAGCGCCCCAGTTTTGTGGTGGTGTCGATTTTTTCGCTCGGCATCGGGATCGGCGTCAACGCCACGGTGTTCACCTGGTTCAAGGCGGTGTATCTCAACCCACTACCGGGCGTTCGGGAAGCGCGCAAGCTTGTCACTATCAGCGCAGCCTATCGCAATGCCGAGGGGTATTCGAACTCGTACGCGGATCTGCTTTACTTCCGCGCTCACAGCCGCCTGTTCACGAACCTGTTCGCGCACGAAATGCAGATGCTGGCGCTGAGCGATGGCAAGTACGCCGAGATGACCAACGGTGGCATCGTTTCCGGGAATTACTTCAACGTGCTCGGTACGCCCATGGTGCTCGGCCGCGGATTCCGGCCCGAGGAAGACGAGGCACTAGACCGCAACCCGGTTCTGGTTCTGGGTTATGGCCTGTGGCAGCGGCGGTTCGCCGGAGATCCAAACATCATCGGCCGCCGGCTCGAACTCAATCGAATACCGTTCACCGTTATCGGCGTCGCCGCGCCGGGTTTCATCGGCGTTTATGGCGGCATTCGCCAGGACTACTGGGTGCCGCTGCACATGGCGCGCGCGCTCGATAGCGAGCACGGCGACCGCCTAGCCAGCGGAAGCTGGATTCAAATCATGGGGCGGGCGAAACGAGGCGTTGCGCTCGCGGCGATTCAGTCCGAGCTAGACGTGCTGTCGGCGCAAATACGCCGGGACTACCGCAAGGATGATCGGGAATATCGCGCGGTGGCCTATCCGCTGCATCGCGCCCAACGCGGATTTCATTCGGGAATCTTTCAGATGGTCGAAATCCTGGCGGCCGCGGTGGCCATCATTCTGTTACTGGCGTGTCTGAACGTGGCCAGTCTGCTGATTGCGCGGGCCACGGATCGCGCGCGTGAGATCAGCGTGCGGCTCTCGCTCGGCGCATCGCGCGGCCGCATTATCCGCCAGTTATTCACGGAGAGCGTTGTTCTGGCGGCGCTGAGCGGCGCCGCAGGCTTGTTGATCGCGTACTGGACGCGGTCGGTGCCCAACATGCTCTCCGGCCAGGGCATCGAATTGTACTTGAACCTGGGTATTGACTGGACGGTGATCGGCTTCCTGTTTGCGGTTTCATTCGCCGCCGCTGTGGTGTTCGGCCTGTTGCCGGCCATCGAGACGACGCGCCTCAATCTGGTGGATGCCCTCAAGGAAGGCGCAGGCAGCGTAACCGCCGGGCGCCGCCGCCATTTTTGGCGCAGTTCGCTGGTGGTGGGCCAGGTGGCGCTCTCGATGGCCGCCCTGGTCAGCGCCGCTTTGTTCGCGCAACACCTGGTGAAGATGCTGCGCACCGACCTCGGCTTCAAACCGCAAAACGTGCTCACCGCGGAGACCGATCTTTTTGCCGCCGGCATGAACGAATCCCGCGGCCGCGTCTTTTACCGCAGCGCCATCGACCAGCTTCAGGCACTGCCGCACGTAGCTTCGGCCGCCTGGACCACGTTCCTGCCCATGAGCGGCTCGGGTGGCGGTCACCGCAGAAAAATGGAAGTGCAAGGCTACGCGGCCCCAGACGGAAAACCGCTATCGGTGGTCGTGGACACAATCACACCCGGCTTCCTGCGCACGCTGGGCATCCAGCTGGTGGCCGGGCGGGAGTTCGAATGGTCCGATGAGAAAACGGCCGCGCCTGTCATGATCGTCAACGAGGCGTTCGCCGGCCTTTACCTGAAGAGTCGCGAGCCTCTAGGCGCAGCCGTGCGCGTCGATGGAACCTGGCGGACTATCGTGGGCGTTCACCGCGACTATTATTACCGGACTCCCATCCCCCCACCACAGGGACCATCGGCTTTTCTGCCCATGACGCAGGACTACAGCACGCATGCCATCGTCGTGGTGCGCACGAAGACCGATCCATCGCTCTTAGCCGTGCCCTTGCGGCAGGCGATTCAGGGATTCGATGCGAACCTTCCGGTGACCGGCATGATGACCATGGAAGAAAACGTCGGCTACCAGTTCATCGATACCAAGATCGTCACCGGCACCCTGATTCTGTTCGCCGACATCGCTTCGATTCTCGCGGCCATCGGTCTCTACGGCGTGCTTGCCACTTTCGTCAACCAGCGCCGCAGCGAGTTTGGCGTGCGCACGGCGCTCGGCGCTACGCCGAGCGATTTGCGCAGCATGGTCTTGTTCCAAAGCACGCGGCTGACGCTGATCGGCGTGGCGGCAGGGTTGCTGCTCTCCGTAGCCTGCGCACAACTGCTGCAGTCGATGCTCGAGGGCCTCTCGACGTCGAATCCGGCGATCTACGCGGCCGGCGCATTGGGAGTCGCGATCATGGCGACGCTCTCGGCGGTTGTGCCGTCTAGAACCGCCGCGCGCATGGACCCCATCGTGGCCCTGCGCTATGAGTAAACCAGGGTGTGGCACACCCGTGCTATGGGCTTGAGGGTCGATCAGGATTCGCTTACCGGGCCAGAGCAAACGTAAACAGCGCGCTCCCCGCGGCAATGCTCACGAACTGCCTGCCGTTAACGAGGTAGGTCACCGGATTGGCGCGAATGATGCCGCCAAGATTCTGGCGCCACACTTCCCTGCCCGTCTCGGCGTCGAGCGCGAAGAAATGCCCTTCGTCGCTGCCGCCGAATACGAGCTGGCCCGCGGTCGAAAGCACTCCGGCCCAGGGTTTGGTATGCAGATCGTAATTCCAGACGCGTTCGCCGGTTTGCGGATTGAGGGCGCGCACGGCGCCGTGGCCGGGGTCTTCGGGAAGATCGATCAACGGAACGCTGCCGATGTAGCGGTTGCCGGGGCTGTACGCCTGCTCGCCCTTGTGATACACGCTGCGGTTTTCCCAAACCGACAAGTAGAAAAGTTTCGTGAGCGGATTGTAGCTGGGTGAATACCAGTTGGTGGCTCCCTGGACGCCCGGCCAGATATAGGTGCCTTCGGGCGATGGATCGATGTTGGGCAAGCGGATCGGATGGCCGGCGGAGTCGAGTCCCTTGGCCCACGTTTGTTTGGCGAACGGCGTTCCGAAAAGGAAGGTCCCTTTCTCGCGATCCAGAACGTAGTAGAAGCCGTTGCGGTGCGCCCAGTAAATAAGCTTGCGAGGCTGCCCGCGCCACTCTCCATCCACCAGCACCGGCACCTGCGTGGCATCCCAATCATGTACGTCGTGCGGCACGAACTGAAAATACCATTTCAGCTTGCCGGTATCGGCATCGAGGGCGATAGCGCTATCAGAGTACAAGTTGTCGCCGTGCCGCGAGTCGCCATTCCAATCGGGCGAGGGATTTCCCGTTCCCCAAATGATGAGGTTCTGTTCGGCGTCGAAAGAGCCTGTCGTCCACGTCGGCGCGCCACCGGTCTTCCATGCGTCGCCCGGCCAGGTCTCGCCGCCGGGTTGTCCTGGTTCGGGAATGGTCCAGAAGCGCCAGCGGCGTTTGCCCGTGGCCACATCGTAGGCGTCAAGGAATCCGCGGACGCCGTACTCGCCGCCGCTGATGCCGCAGATGACCATGTCCTTCACGACGAGCGGCGCAACCGTGATGCTGTGGCCGGTGGTGTGATCCGCAACGCGCACATCCCACAAAACCGCGCCAGTCTTAGCGTCGAGCGCAACCAGGTGGGCATCCACGGTCCCGACAAATATCCGGTTGCCGAGAATCGCGACACCGCGATTCACCTGCCCGCAACAGACGTTGATGCGGTTGGGCAGCTCGCGGCGGTAACGCCAATACTGGCGTCCAGTAGCCGCGTCGAGCGCTACCACGTTGCTCGGCGGTTCGGTGAGATACATGATGCCGTCCACCACGAGCGGCGTAGTTTCCACCATCAGGGGCGTCGGCATCTGATAGACCCATTCCACCTTGAGCCGGGAGGCGGTCTGGCGCGTGATCTGATCCAGAATGCTGTAGCGCCAACTGGGATACGAACCCGAGTACGTCATCCAGTTGCCAGGCTCTTTGCCGGCATTGAGCAGCCGTTCGTAGGTGACCTGCCCATAGACAAGAACCGCAGAGCAAATGGCGGCAAGGCACGTGAATGCGAAACGCTGAATTCTCATGACGGCCTCATTCCGGACGGAGTGACGCAAGGTAGGCGACGAGATCATTGAGCGGCTCGCCGGTGAGCAAATCCTTGTACGAGGGCATCTTCGAAACTTTCTCGACCTTGTAGTCTTGGAGCGCCGCCTTTTCGTAGGAATGCAGTTGCTGGTTCATGTCCATTAACTGCACGCTGTACGTGTCCTCGTTCATTACGAATCCTTCGACCGGCTTGCCGGAGTCGTCTTTGAACCTCGCCACCCAATAGCGCGGCTGGACGTCGGCGCTGGGATCGACGATGGATTGGCGCAGATGCTCGACGGAGCGCATGGTGCCGACCTGCGTGAGGTCCGGCCCAAGACTACCGCCCACTCCGCCCACGCGGTGGCACCCGGTGCATCCTTTCGAGCGGAAGAGCGCCGCGCCGCGCGCCACATCACCCGCGGGCCGCTCGGCCGCCGCATTGCGCGAGCGGATGTAAGCGATGATTTGCCACACCCGGTCCTCCATGTAAAAAAGGGCTGGCATTTCGGTACCGGGGATGCCTTCGGTGATGTTGGTGAGCAGATTGGCGTCGGAACTGCCGTGATAAAAACGGCCGCTCGCGAGATTCGGGCCACGTCCGCCTTCGGCGTGCATCCCATGGCAAGGCGCGCAATGCGAGCGAAAGGTCTTCGCGCCGAGAGCGATGTCATCCGGCGAGGTCCGCGGGTTACGCACCGGCTGCGCAGCGAGCGAAACGGTCCAGATCAACGTGACCAGTGTGCGCATGGCGATTCTGTGTGGACCGGCACATTATATACCGGCCGGCGCCGCCCCTGGCGTCTTGTGCCGTGTCTCTTCCTGGCAGGCCCGCGAGACTCGCTATCGCGTGACCGTGACGGTCGACGCGTTCAGGTGATAGCCTTCGTCCTCGGCGATCTGAACCGCGGTCGACCGGAGAAGATCGTCATTCGTTTCGCGAGGCGCTTTGGGCGCTGGACGCTTGATCACCTCTCCGCCGATCTGCAGCCGGATCACCCACTGCTTCTTCTGCACGTCCCAGTTTACGGCTGCGTTGCTGACTTCCACCATGGCACGTTCCTCCACGAAGGTTTGCGCAATGGACTTTTGCTGCTCGTATTATCCGGCGATGCTGGGGTTGAAGCAACTGTCAGAATTCCGGGCCTACCGTCGGGGGGCTTCCGGAGAAGTGCTTTTCAACTTGACGGCGGCCTCGCCGAGGCATTCTTTCCAATAGCGCGGCAGGTGACGGAAGTTTCTCAAGGAGCCGTATAGCACTGCTAACGCATATTTGAAAGGTGACGGCCGTACCGGCTCGAAGAATCCATCTCTCGGATCGAGCAAGGCAGAGCAGTAGCCGTAGATTTGCGTGTACGGCGCGTACCCGTAATGGGCTTCCAGGATATCAATCGAAGCTTTGAAAACCGCTGCCCGGTCGCGCAGCGTCTTCGCTCCGCGATGCATGCGCGAGGTAGCCAGATAATCGTCAACCTTGCGTAGAGTGTGGCGCTGGGCGAGGCGGATCCAGAAATCATAGTCCAGGCCGAACTGGAGGTTCACGTCCATCATGCCCGCTTCGAGGAACGCGTCACGCCGCAAGAAAGAGGCGGGCTGGCAGATGAAACAATCGCTTTTTAACAACTCCGGATCGAACTCCCGGATCGGGTAGCGGCAGAGAATCTTGCCGTTTTCGTCAGTGAGATAGCCTTCTCCATAGATGCCCGCATGGCCGGGATTGGCTTGCAGGTGCCGGACGGCGGTCCCTACGGCGCCTGGCAAATAGGTGTCATCCGCGCACAGAAACGCAAACACACTCCCGCGGGAAAGTTTGAAGCCTTTGTTGATCGCATCCGTCTGGCCCCGATCGGGCTGTGACTCGTACCGCAGGCGCCCCTCGTACTTACGCAGGATATCCAGCGTGCCGTCCGTCGATCCGCCGTCCATCACGATGTATTCAATGCGCGGATAATCCTGGCTGAGGACGCTCTGGATCGTCTCCTCCAGAAAGCCGGCAGCATTGTACGACGGCGTGACGATGCTGACCAGGGGAAGATCCATGACCTCAATTGTTTCGCGGATCACCGAGATTTGTCCAGGCTGGCGCGCCCTTCAGCTTTTTTCGGATGCGGTTCCCGGCATAGCCGCGAAGGCGTCCGCATACGAATGCTAAAATGCCCGTACGAGCACTGGGGTGAATCGAAAGGGATGACATGCCGAAAGCCCTGATTACCGGGATCACGGGGCAGGATGGATCTTACCTGGCGGAATTCCTGCATACCAAGGGCTACGAAATTCATGGCCTCAAGCGGCGGTCTTCTTCTTTCAATACCGATCGTGTGGATCACCTGTATGTCGACTTCCATAATTCGGGAGCGAAGCTATTTCTTCACTTTGCGGACCTGGGCGACGCCAGTTCGCTGGCGTGGTGCCTGTCGGAGATCAGGCCGGACGAGATTTACAATCTGGGCGCGCAGAGTCATGTCAAAGTCAGTTTCGAGATCCCGGAATATACGTCAGACATAGTGGCGCTGGGCACGATCCGGCTGCTGGAAGCCATCCGGCGCACGGGTATTACCTGCCGCTTCTACCAGGCCTCATCGAGCGAGATGTTCGGCAGCACTCCTCCCCCTCAAAATGAAAGCACGCGCTTTCACCCGCGTAGCCCGTATGCCTGCGCCAAGGTTTTTGCTCACCAAGCCACGATCAATTACAGGGAAAGCTACGGCCTGCACGCCTCCTGCGGCATTCTGTTCAATCATGAATCGCCGCGCCGTGGTGAAACGTTTGTGACCCGCAAGATCACGCGCGCTGTTGCGCAGATTCACATGGGCTTGCAGGAGAAACTGTATCTCGGCAACCTGGAGGCACGCCGGGACTGGGGGTTTGCCGGTGATTACGTACGGGCTATGTGGACCATGCTGCAGCAGGACGTTCCGGGCGATTACGTCATCGGCACGGGAGAATCGCACTCGGTGCGGGAATTCGCAGAGGCGGCGTTCGCGCATCTGGGGCTCGACTGGCGGGATCATGTAGTGATCGACGAGCGGTATTTGCGTCCCGCGGAAGTCGATGAACTGCGCGCCGATGCCTCCAAGGCCCGCCGCGTTCTTGGGTGGTCTCCGGAAATCAATTTCCGGCAACTGGTTTCCATGATGGTCGACGCCGACGTGGGCGAGCTCCAGCACAAATTAAAGGGCGGCGCGGCAGCCATCCGGATTAGCGCCGTCGATAACTAGCTGGATCGCTGCAATGCAACGCGCCTGAAAGCTGCCGATCGAAGGACACTTCGCGTCATCCGGCTCAGCGGTCGGCGAGAGCAGGGCGGCCGATGTTTTCGGGCCGTGCAGGAAGTTGCGCCCACTGGAGGCTCTTCAACTTGTACGAGAGGCGTCTGCGGTCGCCTCTCAAAGTAAAGCGGCCCGGCATCCACCACCGGCAGGCCGTAATCTGGAGCCGCAGCAGCTGACCCTGCAGTTCTGGAGGAACGGGCACGGCTAAATGGAAATCGCCAAACGTCAACGCAAAAGAGCCCAACCGCCGTCCATTCGCACGGATATGCAGTTTTTGGCCAAGGACACGGAACTTCGGTACGAAGCCCTCTATCACGAGTGGTCCCTCACCAGGCGGCAGCATGTAAAGAAGTCGGCGGCTGGTCCATCGATCGGGCGATAACCCCTGTGAATGGGTCACGGTATGATTAATAATCAGGCATGCAGCCATGCGGATCGCGGCCTGCAATTTCGCCGAAACCGATTTCAGCCTGGGTGCAAAGAATCGCTCGATCCGCTCACACCAGATGCGGTGATAGGTATCCAGACCATAAACGATGGACCCGGGCGGTACCCGCATATCGGTATGGCGCCGGAGCATGTTGTGTAGTTCGCGGATTCGCCGCGAGCCTCCAGCGAAGCTCTTGGCTTCGGGGTACTCGCGCAGACAACCCATATACTCCGGGATGTACTCGAGATGGTACTTCTTGCCAATACGGATGAGAAGGTCCCAATCCATGGTGTAGTGCAACTCCTCATCCAGGTAGCCGACCTCGTCGAGCACGTCTTTCGCGAAAAAAACCGTCTGCTGCAAAATGTAGTCGGATAGATACGTCAGTTTCCAGAGATCAAAAGCTTCGGTATAGGGAAAGCGGGAGGTGGTCTTGCCGGAGTGGTCGATCAGATAACCTTCGCCGTAAACCGCGCCCGCGGCCGGATTGCGCCGAAATGCCGCCACCGCCGTGCGAATACAGCCCGGCAAATACAAGTCGTCGGAGTTAAGCCACCCCACAATACTGCCCTGCGCCATGCGAAATCCTTTGTTAATGGCGTGCGATTGCCCGCGGTCTTTTTCCGAAATGAAGGTCAGACGGCTGGCATAATCCCTCACGACGGATGCAGTTTCGTCCGTCGATCCGCCATCCATGATGATGTATTCGATGTGCGGATAATCCTGGCTCAGGACGCTCTCGATAGTGGCGCGGATGAATTGCCCCTGGTTGTAAGACGGCGTGACGACGGTGACAAGTGGGGCTTGCATCGGTAGTGCGGCGAGTATATTTCGGACGGATTGACGAGTATGGTATCAATAACAGCCGGGGAATACAATACACCGGAGCCGGACGCCGGTTGCGGCTGGGGCATCCTTCATCGTTTGGAAGAAATCGCCCAAACAAAGTCTGCCATCCAGCGCTATTTCTTCTCCAGCAGCAGCCACCGATTCCCTGGAATATTCTCCGCTGCGGCCACTTGCCATCCGTTCAAAGCCGCAGTGTTAATGAATTCGGCTGCCGGGGGGTCTGTCAATACTGCCTCATTGGCTACAAAAAACTTGACCTTCCGCCTTGCCAGCGCCTGATTCCAATCTGCGACCGCAGGAGTGGCATCTCGAAAGGGAAAATAGTCGATCCCGTTACAATAGCGGTTCGTAATCCGGCTAAGGTAAAAACACAACTCCGCTCCGACTCCAGGCGCCATTACCGACACACCCGGATCGATGATTTGCCGGAACGGGACTATATGGCGATAAACGTCGAGCCTCGGCCGCGAGCCAAACTGTGTGCCGTCGTAATAGCACGGCTCTAACACGAGCAAAGAGGCCGCGACCACTAAGAAGAGAGGCCAGAGATTGGAACGGTTCCAACGGGAGATGATCATCTCGATACTGCATCCAGCTGCGGCCATCACCAATAGCCCCAGACTAAACATGTAAGATGGCCTGGGCCGCTCAACAATCATGATGATCACCACGATGGACGCGACGCACAGCATGACAACCCATGCCCAGACCGTCGGCTCGATGAGCTTCTTGTACCACTCCCGCGGATGCCGCAAGAAAATCACGACACCTCCCGCAAGGATGGCGACCAATAGGCAGCTCGCCAAGATTGCTAGGGGTGCGTCGAACTTCACTGGGACATAGTCCGGGTTAGTATGTCCCGACGAGACGTTAAAGAGCAGCACCTGAAGGCCGGCGGGAATCAGCTTGGTGTTCCACCAGTAGTGCTCTATCATCGCCTTCGGATTCAACCGGGTCGCTTCCCACATGGTCACTTCGGACTTGCCGAACGTAGCCTGGATGAGCGGCTGGCAATCCGTCCAAGGCGATTGAGTCCATTCTGGATGTCTTTGTTGATACCCAAATGCATAAACCTGGCACACGTTCAACGTATGCTTGGCAGAAAGAAAGCCTTCCAACTCAGGCCACTTATAGAGGCTGTGCGCGTAGAAGAACGTGCACAATAGCGTTGCACAGAGCAATGGAATTCCATAAGCAGCCACTATACGCGACACCGTCGTCAAACCTTGCTTGCAGCAACGTCGCAGGTCGAAGCAAAGCGCGATGGCAGCAAAGAGAACCAGAGGTCCCAGTAGTTCATTACGCATGAGGACGGCGAACGCCAGTAAGAGGGCCGTGCCCACTCCGCGACCAACGATGCCGGGAATGTGAAGAACCGCCAGGTAGAGAATGAGGATCAAAACCACATAAAACAAATGAACGTCGTACAACGAGTCGAAGTTAATGGGAAGAACTATCCACCAGACCGCTATCGCCCAGGCCACAATCGGCGATAACAGGCTTCTCATGGCCGCAAGCACGAGAAGCGCAAGAGCCAGGACTATGACGATGCGGTGAGCGATGGTGATGAAATAAGCGTCGGAGGAGAGACTCAGTAAAGAACCATAAAATGTGGTGTACAGTGGCGACCACACAAAATGGTCAGCCGCGCTGAGGTGCCAAGCCTGCGCCAGGACGTAATAAGATGCCGTGTCGCCAAATGGCATATCCTTGCGGTTCCACACGCCCCAGATCACCTTCAACTGAAGTAAGAGGATAGAAGCATAAGCAAAAAATCTGCTGGACGCCACGGACGTAAGCCACCCATCCAGCTTGGTCATCATGACGTATATCTTGTCTGAATCAACTGTAATCACGGCTCGGTGTCCGGGGCTAAAATCTTCGCCCATCCCGAGTCAGCCGACGCGAACATTCCTGAGCGTCCGAAGCAAATTTCGTCGCCGCGGGTGAGAAAAAATCGGCGGACTCTCAGAATGTTTTCGCCAAGCCCTCGTTTGGAAAGGCAATTCTATCACTGTCGAACAAAATGCCAAGTGGTATCTCGTGTGATCCGCTGATTGCGAAAGAGCGCGAGGTGGCTCAGCGGGTGCCATGTCCAGAGGGCCCTTCGTGGGCGATACTGAAGGTCTTGATATGACCCCGCACACGAGAGCAAGCCAACCCCTCGAGTTGAACAGCAGAGTCATGAGTGCCGCAGGGCCCTCCGTAGCCGCAAGAAGAACGCGAGCGAGCCTTTGTTCATGAGCACAACTCCCGCGAGCGCGGCGTCCATTGGCGCAACTTCTCCGTTGGATGGAAAACGGATCTGCGTTACTGGCGGGGGCGGGTTTCTGGGTTCGTTCGTGGTGGAGGAGCTCAGACGGCATGGGGCGCGCGCTATCTTTGTCGCGCGGCGCAAAGATTACGACCTGACCACGACAGCCGGCGTAGAGAAACTATTTGCCGATGCGCAGCCTCAAGTGATATTCCACCTGGCTGCCGTCGTCGGCGGCATCGGGGCAAACCGTCACAATCCGGGGCGGTTTTTCTACGACAACGCCATCATGGGCATCCAGTTGATCGAATACGCACGGCGCCACGGCGTGGCGAAGCTCATCGTGGCGGGAACGACGTGCTCCTACCCGAAGTTCACGCCGGTGCCTTTCCGCGAAGAGGCGCTCTGGGACGGATATCCGGAGGAGACCAATGCGCCGTATGGGATCGCCAAAAAGGCGCTGCTGGTGCAGTGCCAGGCCTACCGCCAGCAATACGGAATGAACGCCATCTATCTGTTGCCGGTGAACCTTTACGGCCCGCGCGATAACTTTGACTTGGAGACATCCCACGTCATCCCCGCGCTGATCCGAAAGTGCCTCGAGGCCCGGCGGACGGGCGCGCAAGAGATCGTATGCTGGGGGGATGGTTCGCCGACACGGGCTTTTCTCTACGTAGCCGATGCCGCCGAAGGCCTGGTGCTGGCGGCCGAACGGTATGATGGGGCCGATCCAGTAAATCTGGGGACGGCGGAGGAGGTCTCGATCCGCGATCTTGTCGAGGCCATTGCGCGCCTCTGCCGTTATGACGGAAAAGTACGGTGGGACACCAGCCAGCCCAATGGCCAGCCGCGGCGAGGCCTCGATACTTCGCGTGCGGAGCGCTGCTTCGGATTCCGCGCCAAAACGCCTCTCGCCGAGGGTCTTGCGGCGACGGTCAAATGGTACTTGGAAAGCTGTCAGGCAGTGCGATAGTTTGTATCTACACCTCGATATTTCCGGGCGGCGAGAGGATCGCGGGTGCCGCCAATTGGTAGATCGGTATGTTGGGGTGCAACCGCGCACAATCGCAGGTTGAGGCATGTCTATTACGGAATATCCATCGGGACCAGGTTTAGCCCACTTCTCCTCTCCTCATTATCAGGAGCACAACCGCGCACGTTTGAGGCATCTTGAAAGCCTTGGGCTGCCTCTCTCACATAGCCGTGTGCTGGAACTCGGCTCGGGGCCCGGTGATCACACCGGGTTCTACGCACAACGCAATTGCACGGTAGTCTCAGTGGACGCTCGCCAAGATTGCCTGAGCGCGCTGAACCAGCGTTTCCCGGACGTTCGGACGGTATTGTGCGATCTAAATGCGCCCGACCAATTGTTGGAACTCGGAGTATTCGACATTGTCCACTGCTACGGCATCCTTTATCACCTTGAGAATCCCGCCAAACTTCTCGCATGCATGGGCCAGACATGCAGTGGATTCGCTATCGTGGAGACCTGCGTCCGGCCAGACGACAATGACAGCGTGGAGTTCGTCGATGAAATACGCGAGGACTATACTCAATCATCTACCGGATGGGGATGTCGTCCTACGCGCAAGTGGGTCTTCAAACAACTAGGCGGTTCGTTCCCCTTCGTTTACCATACAAGGACTCAGCCTCACCATCAGGAGTTCCCCGTCAACTGGAACAACCTGAGCAGTGCGCCACCGCTGATCCGCGCGGTGTTCGTCGCATCGAAATATCCTCTGGATCTTCCGTCCCTTAGCACAGAGCTGCTGGATAATCAGGAACGAATCGAATGATATGCCTGCATTCCACCGCTGAAGTATATCCGATAGCCTCCAATGATTGTCTAGCTTGCATCCTATCCCCGCTCGGGAAATTCGTACGTACGCATTGCCGTTAAGCATTTTTTTCATCTGGGAACCAGAACTGTTTATCCGAACGCTGACAATCTGGACGTACGCAGAATGCGGGACCTTGTAGGCGAGCGAGGCCGCTGCGGAGATGCCTTTGGAGGGATCGCCCATACCGCAGAACCTGGTAGTGGGTCTATTTGAAATAGACCCACTACCCAGAACCTTGGCTGGTAGAAACTCACGAAACCTGGTTTTTTCCGGAGCGGCAAAGTCGGAGCTTGGCGCAGCGAGATGCCTGAGGAGTTGCATCGGTTGTTCTGGGAGCGCCATCAAGAAGCAATGTTGGCGTTTCGTTACTCACGTGACTGCTCTCAGGGATGTCCTTAACCGGGTTCTGAACCTTTCCAAAATCACGGTATCATCATCGAGAAAATTGCTTGCGTGCGCTTGCCTTTGACTGATTCATTGAAAGCTTCCAACCAATCACTACGGTTCAAACTGCGGCCCCATGACTGTCATACTAGGATCATGCCAACGGCTCTGCCCCCATGGGCTCTTGAAATGGCGTGGGTATCGGAGGGTGATGAGGGCCTCGCGCCAAAGATACACGGCATCAACCTTGTCCTGAATCGCATGCGCATGGCAACTTTTCTCGCCGAGTTCGCCGACGATAAGGACGTACGGGATCTGCTCACGCTCGATGTACTGGGGACGATGGCAGGCCTGCCACTCAGTTCGACGGGAGCGCAGGAGACTACACCGAGCCTGGCCATGCGGCCCTTCCGGATTTGGGAGTACGTCTGGCTCTATCAGTCACTCGGCCTGTCCGCCGGCGGCCTGAAGGTGCTGGATCTCGGTGGACCGGCTTCACATCTTTCGCTTCTGGCGGCCTTCGCCGGATGTCACATCACGAGCGTGGACATCAACCCCGCATTCGTTCAGGCTGCGCACGAGTGTGCGCGAGCGTTGAATCTGACTACACTGGACACCCGTGTCGGGGATATGCGCGACCTATCGGCGTTTGCCGAGGAGAGTTTTGATGCCGTGGTTTGTTGCTCTGTGCTGGAGCACTTGACTGCGCACGATCAGGAGGTAGCTCTCCGTGAAGTAGCACGAGTTCTAAAACCTGGCGGACTGGTTGGACTCACTTTTGATTTTGGCGTGGGAGCGCCCGGAGCGAACGAACATCTGCCACCGCCGCACGACCCGCCGACTAGTTCGACCGAAGCCTTGCGGCGGTATTCGCAGGGCGGCTTAGTGCCAGTTGGCAATCCGTTCACCGAAGATCCAATTCCCGGCATCCTGTTCCGTCATGCATCGATTGGTTATACTGTCGCCTCTCTCTTTTTGGCAAAGCCGCCGGCGCCGGAAGTACGGACGCCGCGGTGCGAATCTGCGGGCTCAAGACTGGGGGAACTGGTTATTCAAGATTTACCATACCGGCTGCATAAATACGCGAGCTCCGCGATGGGTGATATCAACCATAAGGATCTAGTGATCGCGTATAAGGATCAAGCGATCGCGCAGCTCCGCGCGGAAATTACCTCCCGCGATGCTGCGCTCGCCGACATACGAACCCTCATGGGGCGCCTCGTCGGCGCGATCCACGGGCGAATTAGCGAATCACTCAAAGAGACCGGGGGGCAGCTTGAACGCGCTCCAGCCGATCAGGCGGATCGCGCGGACATTGAGTGAAGAATCGCGCGAGCTGTTTACTGCTTGGTTTCCAGAGGCTTCTTGGACTTCTCGAAAAATTCGCTCTGCAGCCTCGGGCTCACTTGATCGGCTTTGACCGCGCGAAGCACGTTGGCCACGCCATCCGCCCAGGCTTTCATATCGAACTCGCCCAGCGTCGTGTTTGCGCCAGTGGCGTCGCCCGCGTAGTGCTCGGGAAATTTTGCGTACCACCAAATGCCTGTGTACACGCCCGCCGGCAGATCCTCCCGGTTCTGATCGGCGCCGGATTCGCTGGCGGCGCGGTCCAGATGCACCAGGTCGGGTCGCGAGACCATTACATGTGACGTCTCGCCTTCACCGGCGTGGGAATCGAAGGTTGATTTCATGGGCGGGCGCCCGGGTGGGTGACCCGCGGGCTGGTACACATACACCACGTAATCCCGCGGCGAAGCCATTTGCGACTGCGCAAAGAACGGCAGCAGACTATTGTTGCCCCCGTGTCCATTCACGATGACAATTTTCTTGCATCCGTTGCGCGCCATCTCGTCGGCGGTCTCCTGCAGTAGTTCCAGTTGCAGCTTCGCGCTGTAAGCGATGGTGCCGGGCTCGTGTTTGGCTTCGAAAATCTGTCCGAAATAATATTCGGGATAAACGACCGCGTACTCCTGCCCGGCGCCGTGCAGCGCGGCATACCGGACGTTGATGAGGTCGGTCCCGAGCGGCAACTGCGGCCCGTGCTTCTCGAGGATGCCAAAAGGCAGGACGCACGTGCCTTGAGCTTTCTGAATGGCAGCAACAAAGTCACCCGCGGTGAGCTCTTCCCACTTCACCGGCAGGGTCTGCGCGGTCGCGATGGCGGCCGCGGCGGAAATCAATACAGAAATGCGATAGAGGCTCTTCATCTAATTCCTTCCAAAATCGCCGTCAACCGGCGCTGTCTTGGCCGTCATCGAAAAGTTCATGCGTGCGATTATATCGGGAATCGCGTCGAACGCGCCTCGCTGCGGTGCGCTAGAATCAGAGTCCATTCGTAGATCTCCTATGGCTTCCGCGACACTTGCCGCTACATTTCCCGGAATGCAGACTCTCGAACAGACTCCCGGGACGCTACGCGCTTTGCTCTCGAGCGCAACCGCCGAAGATCTCGACTGGCAGCCTTCGCGTGAGCGCTGGTCGATCAGCATGGTCCTCGCACACCTCGCCGATGTCGAGGTCAAAGGCTTCGTCAGCCGCTTTCGCGCCATTGCCGCCGACGAAAATCCTTTGCTGCCGGCCTACGATCAGCTGGGGTTGTTTCGCTCCGGGATGAAGTTTGCGGGGATGAGTGAGCTCGACAAGTTTGAGCGTCAGCGCCGCGAGACGGTCGCCTGGCTAACTTCGCTACCGCCCTCCGTCGGCCCGCGCACCGGCCGGCACGAAGACCTCGGCCCGCTCACCTTCGATCAATTGCTCAACGAATTCGCGTTTCACGATCTGGGCCACATCCGACAGATCATCGAGCTGTATCGCTCTCACGCGTTTTTCCCGAACATGGGTGTGTTTCAGAGTTATTACAAAATTAGTCCGTTGAGCGAACGAAGTATGCCGGAACCAAAAACTGAGTCAACCGCAGCCGACGCCGCCCCTGACGAATGCCGCATTACGGCTTACCGGCTGGGCTACTCCGCGGACCTCTCACTAGTTCCCGCCTCAGGCGACCGCGACTGGATGGAGGCCACCAAGAACGGCTGGGCGAACCGCTGCCTTCCGCTACGCGTCGCCAATCAGGCCGGCTGGCTGGTGCTGAACGACTGTGAATTTGAAGCCACCTGGACGGGCCAGCCGCAGCTCGACAGCATCAAGTTCAAATTTCTCGGCGGCAAGAAATCGATTTTCGTCTCCAGCATGTTCGGGTACGGCATCATCACCTGGGAGATTCCGTATCTGTTTCGTACGCCGCCCGGCTACAATCTGCTGGCACGCGGGCCCGCCAACCTGCCCAAGGACGCCGCGTATCCGCTGGAAGGTCTGGTCGAGACCGACTGGAGCGTGGCCAGCTTTACGATGAACTGGATGCTGACGCGGCCGGGCCACACGGTCAAGTTCGCGAAAGACGAGCCGATCTGCATGCTGGTACCCCAAAAACGCAGCGAACTGGAAATCTTCGAGCCGGAGATGCGGAACATCGAGTCCGATCCCGATCTGCAAAATCGTTTTCGCCAGTGGATGGAGAGCCGCAATAAGTTTGTCACCGAGCAAAAACAAAAGGGCCCGCCTGAGAAAGGCGCCTCACCGTGGCAGGGGCACTACACCCGCGGCACGACGCCTACCGGGGAGGCCGCGCGCGAGCACCAGGTGAAGCTCAAGCTACGATCGTTTGTTGAACGCGAGCCACGGATGGAGCGCGCTACGCAACCGGCGGCGCCACCGTCCGGCGGCAAAAGCACCAGCGCTGCTTCGGGCTGGAGGCGTTTCTTCACGCGGCCTCGTTGATGCCGGCTCCGCGTTAGCGTATGATCTCGCTATGAAATCAGTATGGACTATTCTGCTGTTCTGCCCGGCCCTCGGGCTTGTTGCCGCCCCGCAAGGCGCCCAGGCTCCCAGCGTCGACCAGATCCTCGATCGTTACGTGCAAGCCGTCGGTGGCAAGGACGCAATTAGGAAGGTGACCAGCCGGGCCATGAAGGGAACGCTCGAGAACTCCGACGACGGCACCACTTCGCCCGCTGAGGTGGTCGCTAAAGCGCCTAACAAATATCTCAGCGTCGTCAGCCTGGGCGACACCGGCCAGGCCCAGGAAGGCTGGAATGGCGAGGCCGGCTGGGGCAAAGATCCCGATTCCGGATTGCACGACATGAATAAGTCCGACCAGATAGCCGCCAAGCGCGACTATGATTTCTACCGCGAGGTCCGGCTCAAAGATCTTTTTCCGAAGATGAGCCTGAGCGGCAAGATGAAGGTGGACGACCGCGACGCATACATCGTCGAAGCTACCGCCGCCGATGGAGCGGTCGAAAAGCTGTACTTCGATGTTGAATCCGGCCTGCTGGTCCGCAGGGATTTCGAGCGCATCAACATTGACGACGGCATCATTTTGTACGAAGTCGACTACGAAGATTACAAAGACGTGGATGGCCTCAAGCTGCCATCAACCGTGCGACGGAAGACTCCGGATTACGCGCTGACTTACCACTTCACGGAAATCAAGCAGAATGTTCCGGTAGACGACGCCCGGTTCAACAAGCCTGCGAAATAGGCTACACTTGCGCCGGCTCGCGCGGCGAAAACCGCGTCCAAATCCAGTAGGCCAGAATACCGGCGACTAATGTGAGCAGGCCGAAACCCACGAACATCCAGCCGGACGTGGCGAAGACGTACGCCCACCCGAAGAACGCCACGACGCTCGGGAGTGGATAGAGCCACATCCGAAACGGCCGGACGATTTCGTTACGGTGCTTTCGAAGATATTGCAGCGCGAAGATCTGCGCGATGAACTGAATCAATATGCGTGAAGTGAGCAGAGCCGAAATCACCGCATCCAGGCTCCATAGACTTCCGATGATGGACAAAATGCCCATCACCAGCAGCGAAACGTGCGGAAACCTCCCCTTGGGATGCAACCGCGCGAAGGGCTTGAAAAAATGACCCTCGAGCGCCGCCGCGTACGGGATACGGCTGTAACCCAGCAGCAGCGCGAACACGGATGCGAAGGCCGTCCACAGAATCAGTACCGTAACCACTGCTGCCGCGCGCGTTCCGTAGAGTTTCTCCATAAACTCCGAGCCGATGAACTTCGATTGCATGGCCTCGCGCCAGGGCACCACGGCGATCATGCTGAGATTGGTCAATGAATAGATCCCCGCAACTGCAATCACGGAAAGAATGATGGCGCGCGGGATCACGCGCTCCGGGTTGCGCACCTCTCCGCCCACGTAACAGATATCGTAGTAGCCGAGGAAGTCGTACATGGCGATCTGCATCGCCCCCCCCAGCCCGGCGACGAAACCCAGCGAAAACTTGAATGCGTTGGGCGGGAAATCGAAAACCACTTTCGGCTGAAAGTTCAAAAGCCCGCTCACGATGACCCACAGCACCGTAACGAGCATTCCTACCCAGAGCACGACCGTCAGGCGGCCCACCGCGTTGATCCGGCGGTAGAGCAGAAGAATCACCAGCGTGCCAACCGCGAGGCTCACCAGCCGCGTCTGGCTGGGTCCCATGCTGCGCCAAAAATAGCCGACGTACTGCGAGAATCCGATATAGCCGGAAGCGATCTCGAGAGGTCCGCTGAAAATGAATTGCCAGATGAAGAGAAACGGCAGAATTCCGCCAAGTTGTGTCTTGCGGAAAGCCTCGCGCAGGTAGAGGTACGTTCCGCCAGTGCCCGGCATGGCCGCCGCCAGTTCGCTCCAAACCAGGCCGTCGCACAACGCCAGGATCGCGCCCAGCACCCAGCCCAGCATGCACTGCGGCCCGCCCATGGAGGCAATGATCAGGGGGATCGTGATGAACGGTCCGACCCCGACCATGTTGCTCATGTTGAGCGCGGTGGCGTGCAGCAGGCCGAAGCCGCGCACCAGGCCATATTTCTCCTTGATGATTTCGTGATTGTTTTCCAAAGTTCCAGCCAGTTTAGCTGAATTCGCGGCGGCCCGACCAGGAGGAGTGACGCTTTAGCCTAAGACGCCACTGTCACGCGGGGAAGAAGCAAACCTCAGTAGACGATGGTGAACCCGCCGTCCGGGCGCGCGAACGCGGCCACCAGACTCCAGACGGGAACGCCGGTGACTTTCCCGTGCTCGCCCGTGGGCTGTCCCGACTTGTCGTAGACCTGCCATGCCAGAGTGCCACCCTTTTTCCAGCCCATGCCTTCGGTCCAGGCGAAGAGGGTTTCGCCTTGCGCGTTGCCGGCAACCGCCGGATGCTTCCGGTTTTCGCCAGCTCCAGGTGCAGCCACGGGTGCAGACATCTTGCCCGTCGCCGGATCGACGCGGCCGTAGTACGCCTGCTTCTCGGTCTCCCAAGCCGCCAACACACCCACTGGGCCTTGCGCGAAGGCCTCGCTACTCATCACGCAGGCGCCCACGTTCCATTCGGAGACGTCAGTGCCCTCGAACGACTGGCCGTGATCCTTCGAGACCATCAGGTACATGTCGCGGTGCACCACTTCGGTGGCCGAGCGGTAGAGCACGTACAGCGTGCCCTTGCGGTCGGCGAAGGCGTTGAGACCGCAGCAACCGCACGCTCCCGTGGCGCGGTCCCACACTGGTTTCTCGCGCTCGAAAGTCGCGCCGTCGTCAGTCGAGCGCGCCATCCAAACGCGCCTGTTGCCCTCACCCTCGGTGCCCGGCGCGGGCGCATGCCACACCACATACACGTTACCCGCGGTGTCCGCCGCGAGCGAGCCGCCGCCGTCCAAACCGTAGGCCATCTGGATCACATTGCGCTCCGGCTCGAATGCCGTGCCCGCGTCGTTGATCCGCGTGTACCACATCGGCTCTTTGCCCATCTTTCCTATGAGCGAGTGCGACCCGTTCCACGCAACGTGCACGCGGGAATTGTTTCCGACGATCTTGCCGAGGGCAATGTGCGCGCCGCGGATATTGCCCGCCGCGATGGCACTGCCCGGTTGCGAATTCACTTGTAGCGGCACCGAGAAGGTCGCACCGCCGTCGCGCGAGCGCACGTAGTAAAGATCGCCGTGCCCCGGGTCGCCCTTGTAATAGACCATATGCACCGCGCCGGCCGCGTCCACCGCCACCTGGGGCTGAATCCCGCCTTTCGGAACGCGCATCAGGGTCACCTTGCGCGAAGGATCGATCTCCGCAGCGGCTGTGTGAATCGCCAAAACACAGAGCGCCGCGAGCAACAGCTGCCAACTAGTACGTGCGGACATACTTCTATACTACTGGTGGCGGCCAATTTTTTGTTGTACTCTCTCAGATTCTTGTGTCATGTGGAAAAAAATCACTGGATGGTTCGTAATCGCCGTAGTCATCATCGTCGCTGGAGGCCTGGCGTATCTATATTTGCGTAAGCCGGCCGCGGCGCCGCCGTCATCGGTGAAAGTCGAGACCACACCCGCGCGTCTCGCACGCGGCAAGTACATCTTCGAAGATCTTTCCGATTGCGCCGGCTGCCATTCCATGCGCGACTTCTCACGGTTCGGAGCGCCCGTGATCGGCGGAGGCATGGGCATCGGATTCATCTTTCCCGCCGAATTGGGCCTGCCGGGAACCGTGGTCGCGCCGAATATCACTCCCGACCTCGAGACCGGCATCGGCGCCTGGAGCGATGGCGAGAAAATTCGCGCCATCCGCGAAGGAATCTCGCGCGATGGTCACGGATTGTTTCCCATGATGCCCTACCGGTTCTACCGAAACATGAGCGACGAGGATGTGTATGCAGTGGTGGCTTACATGAACGCACTCGCTCCGGCGAAGAATCCGCTGCCGCGCACCAGCATCAACTTCCCGGTGTTCCTGTTCGTCAAAGGCGTTCCGCAACCGGTGATAGGCCCCGTAGCTCCGCCGGATCGCGGCAATAGGTGGAAATATGGCGAGTATCTCACGACGATCGGCGGATGCGCGGACTGCCACACGCCACTCAAGAGCGGTAGGCCGGCTGAAAATATGCGCTTCGGTGGCGGACGCGAGTTTCACCTGCCCTCCGGCGTCGTGGTGAGCGCCAACATATCATCTGATGCAAAGACCGGTATCGGAACCTGGACCGAGCAGCACTTCCTCGACAAGTTTTATCAGTACATAGAATACGCGGAGAAAGGCTCACCCAAGGTCGGACCCGAAGGGCTTACGCTGATGCCGTGGCTCGGCCTCAGCCAGTTGCCACCCGAAGATCTGGGTGCGATTTTCACATTTCTGAAATCGCAACCCGCGGTTTTCAACCCGGTGGAGACGCATCCTGGCCAGCCGAAAGCAGCTACCACCTTGCGTACCGGCCGCGGAACCTCATAACGGATTCCTTCTGCCGGGGCGGACGCGGGACGGCCCCTCCGAAAGAGTCCCAAGTGAAAACCGAGCGGGTGCGGTGAAGGTCCGGCGAATCCCCGCGGCGCTTGCTTTTTCCATTCGTGCTGTGACCTTCCGCGAGATGAATATTTGTTCACAGGGTTAGGATCACACCCCTTCAGCCATCCGCTCCCGCCTCTGTTACAATCGCCGTAAAGGTCGGGACACTCCATCATGACCGTAACCACTCGGGAACTTCCGAATACACTTGGCTTATTACGCAAGAGTCATTTTTCCGAAGACCGCATTGCCGCGAGGAGCGTCAAAGATGAGCTGCGCGGCAATCTGATCTGCAAACTGCAGCGCAGCGAGACGCTGTTTCCCGGTATCGTCGGTTATGACGACACCGTAGTGCCGCAGGTCGTCAACGCGGTTCTCTCACGGCATAATTTCATTCTCCTGGGACTCCGCGGCCAAGCCAAAACGCGTCTGGTTCGCATGCTGACGACGCTGCTCGATCCGGATGTGCCGTATATCGCCGGCTGCGAGATTCACGATAATCCTTACCGTCCCATCTGCCGCCGCTGCCGCGACCTGGTTGCGGAGCACCGCGAGGAAACGCCGATCGCCTGGCTCGTGCCCGATCAGCGCTATGTGGAGAAGCTCGCTACGCCCGATGTGACCATCGCCGATATGATCGGCGACATCGATCCCATCAAGGCAGCGCGCCGCGGGCACGACATCTCCGACGAACTCACGGTTCACTATGGGTTGGTTCCACGCGCCAACCGTGGCATCTTCGCCATCAATGAACTGCCCGATCTCGCAGGAAAAATTCAGGTCGGGTTGTTCAACATCATGCAGGAAGGCGACGTACAGATCAAAGGCTATCCGGTGCGCCTGCCGCTCGATCTGCTGCTAGTCTTCACGGCGAACCCGGAAGATTACACGGCACGCGGCAAGATCATCACGCCGCTCAAGGACCGCATCGGCAGCGAGATCCGCACGCACTATCCGGCCACACTCGAACAGGGCCTCGAGATCACCGAACAGGAAGCATGGCTCGAAAGGCCATCGCCCATCCAGACGCACGTGCCAGTGTATATCCGGGAGGTCATCGAGCAACTGGCTTTCGGCGCCCGCGAAGACAAGAAAGTTGACAAGCGCTCCGGTGTCTCGCAACGCCTGCCCATCTCTGTGCTCGAGAACGTGGTCTCGAACGCCGAGCGGCGCGCCCTCAAGACCAAAGAGCCTGTGGCGGTGCCGCGCATCCTCGATATTTACGCCGCCCTGTCCTCCATTACCGGCAAGCTCGAGCTGGAATACGAAGGCGAGTTGAAGGGCGGCGATGCCGTGGCGCGCGAGCTGATCCGCGCTTCGGTCGGCAAAACCTACGACAAGTATTTTGATGGCGCGAACGTCTCGCAGATCGTACAGTGGTTCGACCTGGGCGGGTCGCTCAGGCTGGATGAGGGCGTAGATTCCGCCACCATGGTGCAGCAATTGGCGGCCATTGGGGGACTGATGGAGAAGGTGCGAAATCTGGGCCTGAGCGTGAGCGAGCCCGACGCCGTGCGCGCCGCGGCGGCGGAATTCATTCTCGAAGGCTTGTACGCGCACCGCCGCATCAGCCGCTCGGAAGAGCGCGGATTTGCGGCCGAAGAGAAGCGCCGTGAACCGGCCGGCCGCGAACGTGAAGAAGGCGGCAACCCGCCGCGCGGGTATCGCCGTCAGTACAATTGAGGCCACTCCATGAAGTGGATCAAATATTCCCGCTTCACCGGCGATGACTTCGGCATCGACTCGGAGGACTTGCTGCAGGCGCTCTCCGATTTCCTGCTTGAGAGCGGTTTCAACACCCAGTACATGCCCTTCAGCGAGTGGAACCAGCACACGCTTGAAGATCTGAAGAACGCCATCCAGCAGGCGCTCGAGCAGGGCAAGATGTTCCCCGACGATCGCCTGGAGCAGATGATGGAGAAACTCCAGGGCCTCTCCGAAGAGCAAGTGCAGCAGTTGCTGGACCGTCTCCTGCAAAAGCTCGTCGACGACGGCCACATCACCATCGATGAACCCAACTCCGAGCAAGCCCCGCGCGCCGGCGCCGGGAACGGACCGGAAACCAAGGTCAAGTTCGAGGTCACCGATAAAACGCTCGACTTCCTCGGCTTCAAGACGCTCAAGGATCTGCTGGGCTCACTCGGTAAATCCAGTTTCGGCCGGCACGATACCCGTGATCTGGCTACCGGCATCGAAGCCTCCGGCGCATCCAAGGTCTACGAATTCGGCGACACTCTGAATCTGAACGTCAGCGAAACGCTGTTCTCCGCGATCCGGCGGGAAGGTGCCAAGGTCCCGCTGGACATGGATTATTCGGACCTGCACGTGCACCAGTGCGAATATCAAAGCTCCTGTGCCACCGTGCTGATGCTGGATTGCAGCCACAGCATGATTCTCTACGGCGAGGACCGGTTCACTCCGGCGAAGAAGGTGGCGCTGGCGCTCGCGCACCTCATCCGTACGCAATATCCGGGCGACAGTCTGCGCTGCGTGCTGTTTCACGACTCGGCCGAGGAACTGGCCATCAGCCAGCTCGCGCGCGTGCAGGTGGGCCCGTACTACACCAATACCCGTGACGGTCTGATCCTGGCCCAGCGTTTGCTTGCGCAAGAGAAGAAAGACATGCGGCAGATCGTCATGATTACCGACGGCAAGCCATCCGCTCTGACGCTCGATGACGGTCGCATGTACCGCAACGCTTTCGGCCTCGACCCGCTGGTGATCAGCCGTACGCTTGAAGAAGTAAATCGCTGTAAGAAGCAGGGTATCCTGATTAATACGTTCATGCTGGCCAGCGATTACGGTCTGGTGAATTTCGTGCAGAAAGTGACCGAGATCTGCCGCGGCAAAGCCTACTTCACCACGCCCTACACTCTCGGACAATACCTGTTAATGGATTACATGAACCGCAAGACGCGGACGATTCACTAAGAGAAGCACACTCAAATGGGCTGCCGCCACCAGCCCTGGTCTTCGTATTTCTGTACTACCGCCCACTCTCCCATGGCCGCGTCCACTTCCAACTCGCCCCTGAAGCGGCCCGCGCGGTATCCTCCGGGGGCTGGTTCTGATGCAAAGCTGTCGGCCGGAAAGCCGAGTGCGTGCCCGGATACCCCCAGCGTTTCGATCGGCAAGCCTTCATTGGACCGCAGCCGGCTCGATACGATTCGCCAGCCTGAACTCAACGCCATCAAGCCGCCGAGAGTGATCAATGCGGTCTGCATAACCAGCAGGCTGAATGGCACCTGCATGATTCCCTGCCTGGCGGAACCGGCGGCCAGCAGCGTGCCCGGAATCAGCATCGCGAGCCCTAGTGATGGGGTCCATGGAAGCATACGGGTCGCCTGATATCTATGAATGATGAAACGGCCCCAGGGTTGGCGCTCGATCTGGCGCTGATGAACTTCGCGACGCTGCCGGCTTCCATCCACTAAACGCACGCGCATTTCTCTGCCGACTTCGATGTCCCGTTCTCGGTAGTCCGTGCGTTGCAGATGGATGTGCCATAACTCGATCACTTCGTTCTTCGCCACGATGGCCACAACTCTCGGTGAGGGAGATGCGCTGTCGCTACCTGAGTCTGCATCACGCGAGAACATAAGGCGTTTCGTTAACTGGACACCATCTTCAACCAGCATAAACTGCGTCATCATCATGCTGAGGTAAGAAATGTAACCGGTCAAGATTATCTTTCGTAAGGTGTCAAGATTGCTTTTCGTAATACGTGCAGACTCTAAGACTTGGAAAGCGCCAAGCGCCCAATCCCTTAGTCAGAGCTTGCTAAGATTTAATTACTGGCATGGTGATCGGAGTTCCGAAAGAGGTTAAAGACCACGAGACGCGCGTGGGGCTTGTGCCGAGCGGGGTCGTTACGCTGCGTGAAGCGGGTCATGAGGTACTGGTCGAAACCCGGGCCGGCGAAGGCAGCGCCATCACCGATCGCGAGTACATGCAAGCTGGGGCCGGTATTGTGCAGCACGCGGCCGAGGTGTGGCGCAAGGCCGACCTCATTGTAAAAGTCAAAGAGCCACAGCCGTCAGAGTACGGTCATCTCCGACCCGACTTGATCCTGTTCACTTACCTGCATCTGGCACCGCTGCCCGACCTGACCAACCGGTTGATCGAATCCAAAGTTATCGGCGTGGCTTACGAAACCATTCGCGAGACCGATGGCTCTCTCCCGCTGCTGACGCCTATGAGCGAAGTGGCCGGACGCATGTCGGTGCAGGTGGGAGCGCAGTATCTCGAAGCGCCGAACGGTGGCCGCGGTGTGTTGCTGGGCGGCGTGCCGGGCGTGGCTCCGGCCAACATTGTCATCCTGGGCGGCGGCGTGGTGGGTACGAATGCGGCCAAAATCGCCGTGGGCATGGGCGCGCACGTCACCATGATCGACCGCAATCTGAACCGGCTGCGCGAGCTGGATGACATTTTCAATGGACAGATTGTCACGCTGGCGTCGAATGTATTCACCATCGGCGAGACACTCAAACATGCGGACCTCGTCATCGGCGCAGTGCTGATTCCCGGCGCGGCCGCGCCCCGGATCGTCCGCCGGCAGATGATCGCCAACATGAAGCGCGGTTCGGTCGTGGTGGATGTTGCCATTGATCAGGGCGGTTGCTTCGAAACGTCGCATCCCACCACGCACACCGAACCGGTCTATTTCGTCGATGGCGTGTTGCACTACTGTGTGTCCAACATGCCGGCGGCGGTACCGCACACATCAACCTTCGCGCTGACGAACGCGACCTTCCCCTTTCTGCTCGAATTGGCCAACAAAGGTCTGGAAGCCGCGGTGGATGGGCACGCAGCGCTGCGCGAAGGCGTGAACACCTACAAGGGGTACGTGACGCACGCCGGTGTGGCGGAATCGCAGGGCAGGTCGTGGAAGGACCTGGCGCGCGTCGGGTAGGGTCGCAGCGTACCCAAATTTGCATGGCCAGCCCTTTGCGTCGCTGGCCCTTGTAAAATGAAAGAGCGATGCTAGCCTCCGAGCAGACCGAAGTCCGTCCGTCGCCGCTCACCCGGCTTTCCGAGGAGGAAAAGCTGTTCCAATCCACCGTGCGCCGCTTCGCGCGCGAGCAGATTGGCCCGCACGTTCGCGAGATGGACGAGGCGGGCGTGTTCCGCAAAGACATCATCCGCCAGTTTTTCGAGCTGGGGCTGATGGGTATCGAAATCCCCGAAGAATACGGCGGCCAGGGTGGCAGCTTCTTCCAGTGCGTGATGGCGGTAGAAGAGCTGTCGGCGGTCGATCCCTCAGCTGGCGTGATCGTCGATGTGCAGAACACCATCGTCAACAACGCCATCATGCGCTGGGCGAATACCGAACAAAAGCAGCGCTACCTGCCGCGACTGGCCGCCGATACCGTTTCCTCCTACGCGCTCTCGGAAGCCGGTTCGGGCTCCGATGCCTTCGCCATGGCCACGCAAGCCCAGGACTGCGGCGATCATTTTCTGCTTAACGGCCGCAAGCTCTGGATCACGAACGCGGCCGAGTCCGGGCTGTTTCTGCTCTTCGCCAACGCCAACCCCGGTGCAGGCTATCGCGGCATTACGGCGTTTCTCATCGAGCGCGGCTTTCCCGGCTTCCAGGTGGGCAAAAAGGAGGACAAACTGGGCCTACGGGCGTCGTCCACGTGCGAGCTGATCCTCGACAATTGCCGCGTGCCGCGCGAGAACGTGATGGGCGAAGTGGGCAAGGGCTACAAGATCGCGATCGAGACCCTCAACGAAGGCCGCATCGCCATCGGCGCGCAGATGATTGGCCTGGCGCGCGGCGCGCTCGATCACGCTATCGCCTATGCCCGAGAGCGCAAGCAGTTCGGCAAGACCATCGGCGACTTTCAGGGCGTGCAGTTCCAATTGGCGAAAATGGCTACCGAAGTCGAAGCCGCGCGCCTCTTGGTTTACAATGCGGCGCGCATGCGCGATGCCGGCGTGCCCTTCGTCACCGAAGCCGCCATGTCGAAATATTACAGTTCGGAGATCGCCGAAAAAGTAGCTTCGAGGGCCATCGAGGTGTTCGGCGGGGTGGGTGTCACGAAGGATTACCCGGTCGAAAAGCTCTATCGCGATGCCAAGATTGGCCGTATTTACGAGGGCACCAATAACATACAGTTGATGACTATCGCCAAGAAACTGTTGGAGAAGTAGACACGTCTACTGAGTGAGGTAGAAATGCGTTCGTTCGTGCTTCCTGCAATATGGGCCGTCCTGTCGGTTCCCGCCTGGGCGGGAGACACGGCTAAGGACGTGAATCCGGATGAGATTATCAAGAAGTTCGCCGCCAAAGAGGCCGAGTTCGCTCGCGCGCGCGAGAACTACACCTACCGGCAGACCGTAAAGATTCAGACGCTGAGTGACTCAGGCGTGGTCGACGGCCGCTATGAAATCGTCGAAGACATCATTTTCTCGCGCGACGGGAAGCGCACCGAAAAGGTGGTGCGGGCGCCAGTTTCGACACTAACGCGCCTGATGCTGACCCCTGAAGATTTGGAAGACTTGCGTAATGTCCAACCGTTTGTCTTGACCACCAACGAGATTCCCCAGTACGAAATTCGCTATCTGGGGCCGCAGAAAGCTGATGAGATCCCTTGCTACGTTTTCGCGGTAAAGCCCAAAAAGATGGAGAAGGGCCGCCGCTATTTCGAAGGCCAGATCTGGGTGGACGACCGTGACTTCCAGATCGTCAAGACCTTCGGCAAGGCGGTGGGCCTGCTGGGGCGTCACGAAGACCAGCAGTTTCCAAAGTTTGAGACATTGCGCGAACAGATCGACGGCAAGTACTGGTTCCCTGTTTATACCGACGCGGACGACACGCTGCATTTCCAGGCCGGCCCCATCAAAATGCGCATGATCGTCAAATACGACGATTACAAGCAGTTCAAGAGCGACGTGAACATTCAGTTCGGCGATGCCGTGAACGACGGTAATAAAGACAAGGACCAGAAACCGCAACCCACTCCGCCGCCCAAGCCCTAGAGTCTGCTAGGATCGGGGGCAATGGCGAAGATCACGGTTGTCAACAACGGTCCCATCCGCATTGAGGGAGAGTTTACGATTCACGATCCGGAAGGCCGGGAGTTCGGCCTGGCCGGGCGCACACTGATTTCACTCTGCCGCTGCGGTCTTTCGCAAAACAAGCCGTTCTGCGATGGGTCCCACGGGCGTATGGGCTTCCAGGACACCGTCACTGCCCGCGAATTGCCGCCACCCAAGCCGAAATTGTAAGACGCTGCCAAAGCGACGCGCCTTATTCTGAGATCTCGATCTTCGGCCCGGTTGGCGGGCCAACTTCGCGAATTCGCTCGATGGTCCGTTGAGCCAGCTCGAGGAAAACCGTTCCGTGCGGATCATTTCCGTTGCGCAGTGCGACCGGTTTGCCGGTATCGCCGCCCGCGCGCACGGCTGGGTCGAGCGGCAGCGCCCCCAGGAAATACACTTTCATCTCGCGCGCGGTGCGCTCGCCGCCGCCGGTACTGAACACGTCCACTCGCTCGTGGCAGTGCGGGCAGATCAGGTAGCTCATGTTCTCCACGATGCCCAAAATCGGCACCTTGACCTGGTTGAACATGTGGACCGCCTTGCGCGCGTCCTCGAGCGATACATCTGACGGCGTCGTCACCACCACAGCTCCCGTCACCGGCGCCGTCTGGATGAGCGTGAGTTGCACGTCACCCGTACCTGGCGGCAGATCGATCAGCAGATATTCGAGATCGCCCCAATCCACGCCGCGAAGAAACTGCTGGATCACGCTGTGCAGCATGGGACCGCGCCACACCAGCGGCTTGTCGCCCGGGCTCAAAAAGCCCATGGACATCAGCTTGACGCCAAAATTTTCCAGCGGCTGGATGCGTTCACCGTAAGCCATGGGTGTTTTGTTGATGCCCATCATCATGGGCACGTTCGGCCCGTAAACGTCGGCATCCATCAACCCGACCCGGTGCCCGAGAGCCGCCAGGGCAACCGCCAGGTTCACGGCTACCGTGGTCTTTCCCACACCTCCTTTGCCGGAGCCCACGGCAATGAGATTTTGTACGCCGGGAATCGGAAGCTTCGGAGGTTGCGGGGGTTGATTGGGGCTCGGCTGGTTGGGACTCATTCACCCCATGTTAACTTAGGGCAACCAAGCGCGTACTTACGTTGGCCAGCATCCCGCGCGGCGATTTATTTCCCGCACCGATTTACCGTCAAATTAACAGACATTATCCTGTAAATCGATCTCAATTCTGACAAATTATGTTAATCTGATGGCGGAGTTTTTCCATTGCTGCAACAGCTCACCCCTAACGGCACTACAGAGAAAGCTACGCCAGCGCGCCGCACCGCGTTCTGGCCGGCCGTTCCCACGCGTCTCGCCGATCTGCGGATTCCCAAATCGGTGGTCATGGATCTCATTCTGCGGCACCTGCACATGGATGGCATCAGCAGTCTCGAGGTCACCAGCCGGACACTCAAAATCGCGATCCCGATTCTGGACGGCTTCTACCGTGAATTGCGGCAGCAGCACCTTGTGGAAGTTAAAGGCTCAGTCGGCGAAGACTACGCTTTTACCTTGACCAACGCGGGGCGCGACCTCGCGGCGGAGCGTTTCCGTATCTGCCGCTATGTCGGGCCGGCTCCGGTTTCCATCCGCGATTATTACCTGGCCACCAAGGCGCAGGCCGCCATGATCGACGTCGACCGCAACATGCTGCGCGACTCGCTGAGCGACCTGGTGCTTTCCGACCGCATGCTCGACCAGCTCGGGCCCGCCGTCATTTCGCAAAAATCACTGTTCCTTTATGGCCCTTCTGGAAACGGCAAGACCAGTCTCGCCGAGCGGCTGTTGCGCATGTACCGGGATACGATTCTGATTCCGCACGCCGTGGAAGTGGACGGCAAGATCATCGTGCTCTACGACCCCGTAGTGCATCAAACCGTGGATAAAGAGGACATCGAGCTGGATTCACGGTGGGTTCCGTGCAAGCGGCCCTTCATCATGGTGGGCGGTGAGCTGGTAGCCAGCATGCTCGAACTGCATTACGACGAAGCCGGCGGCGTCTTCGCGGCCCCCATGCAGATGAAGGCCAATAACGGCATCTTCCTCATCGATGACTTCGGCCGCCAGGTCATGTCGCCGCGCGAGCTGCTGAACCGCTGGATCGTGCCCCTCGACCGCCGCGTCGACTACCTCACCCTTTCCTACGGCATCAAGTTCCAGATCCCGTTCGAAATGATGGTGGTGTTCTCGACCAACCTGAATCCCGATGACTTGGCCGACGCGACGTTTCTGCGCCGCATCCAGAACAAGGTGTTCGTGGAGCCCGTGGATGTGCCGACCTTCAATGAGATCTGGCGCCGCGTGGCCATCCAAAAGAAGCTGCCGCACGACCCCGAGATCGTGGACTATGTGCGTGGCCTCGTGCTCTCCGACGGCCGTTCTGAGCTGCGCGCCTGCTACCCCATGGACCTCTGCAACATCATTATCTCGATCAGCGACTACGAAAAACGCCCGCCGCAGATGACCAAAGCCGACCTGCAGCGCGCCGTCAATCTGTACTTCACCCAGTCCTACCAGAAGAACACCATCGACCATAGCTGGTAGCCGGTGCCCGGCGCCGTCCGCATGTTATCCTAAGATCTAAGCACCGCTCCTGCGAGGATCATCACAATTGAAAGTTGGGTTCGTTAGCTTGGGCTGTCCCAAAAACCTTGTGGACAGCGAAGTCATGATGGGGCAGCTCGCCGCGCATGGGCACGAGCTCACGCCGCGTCCCGACCAGGCCGACGTCATCGTCGTCAACACCTGCAGCTTCATCGATCCCGCCAAGAAAGAATCGGTCGACACCATTCTCGAAATGGCGGAGTATAAGAAAATCGGCCGCGCCAAGAAGCTGATCGTAGCGGGCTGTCTGGTCGAGCGTTACCGCGATCAGATCCGGCGCGAGATGCCGGAGGTGGACGCCGTCATCGGCACCAACGAGATCGAGCAGATCGTGCCGCTCTGCGAGGGCCTGGAAGCCGCGGTGAATCCGCTCGAACCCTACCTTTATCACGACCTCACGCCACGCGTCCTGGCTACGCCCGGGCACTTCGCATACATGAAAATTGCCGAGGGCTGCGACCATCCGTGCACCTTCTGTGTAATTCCGCAATACCGGGGCAAATTCCGCAGCCGGCGCTTCGAATCGGTTGTCGCCGAGGCCACGCGCCTGTTCCAGCAGGGCGTGCGCGAGATCAATCTGATCGGGCAGGATACGACCTGTTACGGCGAGGATCTCGGCTTGCGGGACGGCCTCGCCCTGTTGCTAGCGCGCCTGGCGCAGATCGAAACAAAGCATGACAAGTGGATCCGCTTCCTCTACGCCTATCCCAATAAAGTCACGCAGAAACTGCTGGACACCATCGCCGAACACGCTGCGCTCGTCAAATACATCGACATGCCGCTACAGCATGCCAGCGCCCGCGTGCTCAAGCGCATGAAGCGCGGAGCATCTGGCGAAATTTTCCTGAACCTCATCGAGCGCATCCGCCGCACCATTCCAGGGGTGGCGATCCGCACCAGCATGATCGTCGGGTTTCCGGGCGAGACGGCGCGGGATTTCCACGAGCTATGCCGGTTCGTGGAAGCCGCGCGGTTTGACCGCCTCGGTGTGTTCGCTTATTCCGACGAAGACACCAGCGGCAGCTATCACCTCGACGGCAAAGTAGACGCGCGCACCATCTACAATCGCAAGCGCCGTCTCATGGCGCAGCAGCGCAAGATCGCGCAAGCCCGCAACCGCCAGCTCATCGGGACCGAAACATCGATTCTGGTGGAGGGCCTGTCGAAGGAAACCGATCTGCTGTGGGAAGGACGCATGCCCACGCAGGCCCCCGAAATCGATGGCGTCACGCTGATCAACGATTTCGAGGGCGCCGAGCCCGGGCCGGGCGAGATGCGCCGCCTGCGCATCACCGAAGCTCACGACTACGATCTGGTCGGTACTCTGCTTGCGTCTGAAACCGAAAGCGCACCTGTAAACATCTCGATTCCGCTGGTGCAGCTCAAGCCGGCCCCCACTCCCCAAATCCCCATCCACGTTTTATGACTTGCCCGATCTGTCGAAAGAAGATTACCAGGGAGAATCCCGAGTACCCTTTCTGCAGCGAACGGTGCCGCACCATTGATTTGGGAAACTGGGCGTCGGGGAAATACGTGATCTCGTCGCCGCTCAGCCCGCAATCTCCGCCCCCGCAACCATCCGAAGAGCAGGATGAAGATTAAGGCCGCGAACCTGATCTCCTCGTGGTTCGGCTGTGGATATGCGCCCATGGCCCCCGGAACGGTGGGCGCTCTCGCGGCGCTGCTGATCGCATGGCTGCTGGTAAGCTACGCAGGCTGGCAGCCGCTCTGGTTGGGCGTTCTGGCGGTGGCCGCAACTGCGCCCTCCATCTGGGCCGCCGGTGTGACCGCCCAAGCGCTCAACCAGAAGGACCCCGGCCTGGTGGTGGTCGACGAAGTGGTCGGCCAGTGGCTTGCTCTCGCCGGCGCGCGGCCGCTCAACCTAAAGTCCTGGATCGGCGCATTCGTTTTGTTCCGGCTTTTCGACATCTGGAAGCCCCCGCCGGTCCGTCAACTCGAAACGCTCCCCGGTGGCGCGGGCATCGTGGCCGACGATCTGATGGCCGGTGTTTACGCGGCACTTGTCTTATCGGTAGCAGGATGTTTCAATCTTTATTGAGCATGGGCATTCGGAAAGACAGCAACGGGC
>Ga0310810_10000148_pt1 | contig 72280 bp, 55 predicted proteins | sample NCmetagenome_FD_207641 | JGI IMG/M metagenome (GOLD analysis project Ga0310810, IMG submission 207641) | Soil microbial communities from experimental microcosm in Duke University, North Carolina, United States - NC | ecosystem: Engineered > Artificial ecosystem > Soil microcosm > Unclassified ...
TCCCGCTCCGAGACAGTCCGCGGTCGGCCACCTGGCCCGTGGTGGTGGTGACGATCATCGTCGCCAACGTCCTCGTCTTCTTCTGGGAGCTGAGCCTCGGCTCGGGTCAGCTGGACGCGGCGATCCGGGTGTTCGGCTTCGTGCCGCGGCGGTTCTTCGGCTGGGAGCAGGCGGGCGGCGCCACGCTCGATCCCTGGCGGTTCGTGCCCCTGCTCACCGCGAACTTCCTCCACGGCGGCTGGCTCCACATCCTCGGGAACATGTGGTTCCTCGGCGTCTTCGGCGACAACGTCGAGGACCGGATGGGCCACTTCCGCTTCCTCGTCTTCTACCTGCTCGCCGGGGCCGCCTCGATGCTCATCCAGGGCGCGGTGCTGCCGGGCTCCAGCGTCCCCGCCATCGGCGCGTCCGGGGCCATCGCCGGAGTGCTCGGCGCCTACCTCGTGCTGTACCCCGGGGCGCGGGTGCGGACGCTGGTGTTCCTCTTCATCGTGGACCTGCCGGCGGTGGTCTTCCTCGGCGTGTGGTTCCTCACCCAGCTGATGAACGGAACGGCATCGCTCACTCCCGAGGCGGGCGCCGCGGCGGCGGGCGTGGCCTGGTGGGCCCACGTCGGTGGATTCGTGGTGGGGATGGGCCTCTGCGTCCTTCTGCGGAAGAACGAGGCGCCTCGCCCGCGGCGCGACTGGACCACCCGGCCCCCGCGCGGCCTGTGGACCTGAGTCTCTAGCGGCGCCACTCCAGCGGGACGGCGTCGCGGGCGGCAGCGCGCTCGAGGTCGTGGAGCTCCTCGCGCGCGGCGCCGAGCTGGTACTCGTCCTCCTCCAGCTGCACCTTCAGCGACTGGTAGCGGCTGTCCACGACGATGTTGCCCGCGTAGTCGTAGGAGGTGAGGTCCTGGCCGGGGAGCTTGGCGAGCGCCTCGCGGGTCCGCTGCGTCTTGCGCTCGGCGCGCCGCACGCGCTCGTTGGCCTTGCGGAACATGTCCCGCCACTGCTCCTCGTTGACCTTCTCGTCGTCGCGGGGAGGCCGGATGGCCTCCTCGATGGGCTGTGGCGGCGGGGGCTGGTCGGGAGTCGCCACCTGCTTCGGGGGAGGCTCCTGCTCCTTGGAGGCGGGCTTCTCCAGCTCGACGCCGGGGATGGCGCTCCGCGGGGCGACCGCCTCGGGCACACCCTCGAGCTTCCGCACGGTGCGCTTGGACTTCTCCGGGATGCTGGCGATGTCGTTCGTGTAGTGCGTCTCGCCCGCGGCGTCGGTCCAGACGTACACGTCGTCCGCACGCGCGGCAGCGGAGGAGAGGAGCATGGCGAGGACCGTGGACCGGGCGAGACGACGACTCATCGACGCCGGGAGTCTACCTTGTTCGACGCGCGCACCCGCGTCGAGCGGAGGGCCAGGCGGGTCGAGAGCCACACCGCGACCAGGACCGCCGCCCCCACCACCCAGTAGCTCCAGCCGGAGAAGATGCCGGTCACCGCCACCAGCGCGGAGGCGAGCGTGGCCCCCAGCTCGAGGCCCCCGAGGATGCTTCCCGGGCGAAGCCCCCCGCGGGACTGGATCTGCGATCCGAGCGCGGAGTGGTCCGCAACCCGCACCCAGGTGGTCTGTCCCGGCACCAGCAGCTCGTCCTCGCCGCCCACCAGCCCATGCCGGAGCGCGTTGGAGATCTCATAGAGCGAGGCGAACTCCATCTCGCCCTCCGGGGTGCGGACGCGGTAGCTCATGCGAGCTCCTTCGCGATCTGCTCGGCGATGCGTAGCCCGTCGATGGCGGAGCTCACGATGCCCCCGGCATATCCGCATCCCTCCCCGGAGGGGTAGAGGCCGCGCACCGAGACCGACTGGAGCGACTCGTCCCGGGGCAGCCGCACCGGGGAGCTGGTCCGGCTCTCGATGCCGATGAGCTTCCCCTCCGCGCTGACGAAGCCCCGCATCTTCTGGTCGAAGCGGCGGAGCGCGGCCTTGATCGCCGCGGTCAGCTCGGGAGGGAAGAGCACGTTCAGGTCGACGTGGGTGAGCCCGGGCCGGTAGCTCGTCTCTCCCGGCGGCGCGCCCTTCCGGCCGGCGAGGTAGTCGGGAATGGTCTGCGCCGGCGCGAAGAACCGGCCGCCGCCGAGCCGGTAGGCCTCCTGCTCCCAGTGCCGCTGGAACTCGAGGCCGGCGAGGGGGCCATGGAAGCCGGCGCGGCCGAAGTCCGCGGGAGAGACCGAGACGACGATCCCCGCGTTCGCCAGGCGCGCGTTGCGGCGGCTGTTGCTCATCCCGTTGGTGCACTGCAGTCCGTCCTGGGTCGGGGTGGGCACCACGATGCCGCCGGGGCACATGCAGAACGAGTACACGCCGCGCATCTCGCCGCCGGTCTCGAGGTTCTCGGCGAGCTTGTAGTCGGCGGGAGGGAGCTCGGGGTGCTTCGCGGCCGCCCCGTACTGGATGGAGTCGATGAGGCCCTGCGGGTGCTCGGCGCGGAAGCCGATGGCGAAGGGCTTGGCCTCGATGGCCACGTGACCGTCGCGCGCGAAGCGCTCGAACAGCTCGCGGGCGCTGTTCCCCGGCGCGAGCACCACGCGGTCGGAGTCGAGCCGGGTGCCGTCCTGGAGCACCACCCCGGCGGCCCGGCCGTCCGAGGCGAGCACGTCGTCGACGCGGGTCTCGAAGCGGATCTCGCAGCCGCCCGCGACCAGGTCCTCGCGGAGCCGGGCGACCGCGAAGGGCAGGAGGTCCGAGCCGATGTGCGGCTTCCCGTCGACCAGGATGCGGTCCGGCGCGCCGTAGCGGGCGAAGGTCTCGATGACCTTCCGGACCAGCGGGTGGTTGATGCGGGTGCTGAGCTTCCCGTCGGTGTAGGCCCCGGCGCCGCCCTCGCCGAAGTTCATGTTGCTCTCGGGGTCGAGGCTCCCGTCGCGCATCAGGCGGGCGACGTCCTTCCGGCGCTGGATCACCTCGCGCCCGCGCTCGAGGAGCACCGAGTGCACGCCGCGCTCGAGGAGTCCGAGCGCGCAGAAGAGCCCCGCGGGCCCGGTGCCGACGATGATCGGCCTCCGGTCCGGGGCGCGGACCTTCGACGGCGGCGCCGGGGCAGGCTCGGTCTCCGTGACCCCCGGAGGCAGGCGCGAGGGTGCCCGCCCCTCGGCGAAGGTCACCTCGACGGTATGGATGTGGCGGGGCGAGCCCTTCTTGCGCGCGTCGAGAACCGAGCGAACGACGCGCACGCTGGCCAGGTCGTCGGGGCGGACCTCGAGCATCTCGGCCGCGCGACGGCGAAGCAGGCTCTCCGGCTCCCCGAGCCAGAGCGGAACGTTATGAATCCGGTAGGGCAGGCTCGTGGTGTTACGGGCGGAGGTGGGTGGAAGCAATCCTCCGGGGTGCGGCGCACCCAGTTGGCAGTGCGCAGCGGCCTTCGCACCCAGGGAGTGGGGGTCGCAAAGCGAAATCGAAGAATTTCATGTGGTTGCAATGATGGAGAGTGGTGGCACGGGTGTGGCAGCCCTGCCCCACCCGTGAGCACTGACGCGAAGGCCACCAAGATTCTTGCTCGAACGTTCTTCAATCAGCTGCGTTCGAGTGGTTACACCCCCACCCAGGTGATTGCAGTGGCGACGGAGCTGATCGACCTCGTCGCCACGGACATCCGGGACGGGGAGAAGGCCCCGCCTGCCCCCTCGGTCCACCCGGAGGAGAGCCGCCCGGCGGCCTAGACACGGCCAGGGGCTGCGTTAGAGTCCCGGAGGTTTCCCTCGACCGGACGCGAAGGTTCCGGACCGGTTTCCGGCGCAGAGGCCCGGGCGAGTGGAAGCAGTTTTTGGAAGGTGACCCTGCAGGCCAATCACGTGGCCGCAGGGTTTTTTGTTGCCCGCGCGCGGGCCCGTTCCCGGGCCGCCGCCAGGGCGAGCACCAGGAGGCCCACCGTCATCGCGGTGAAGACCGCGCTGGTCGTCCAGGTGGCCAGGACGGCGCAGAGGACCAGCCCCGCGGCGAAGGCCAGCCCGTCCTGGACCCAGGGGCGGGGCCGGTCGCGCATCAGCAGCGCCGCGCAGCCGGCGAGCGGGACGCCGAAGAGCACCTGACGCTGGATGCGGGGACCGCTGGCGAGGACGGTGTCCCAGTTGTGGACCAGGAGCGCGGCGAAGATGACGGCCGCGCCGATGGAGAGCACGAGCACCGCGGCGGCGGCGGCGTCCTTGGTGACCCGGGCCTTCTCGTCGAACTCCTGGGTGGCGAGGTCGACCAGGGTCTCGAGCGCGCTGTTGAGGATCTCGGCGAAGAACACCAGCAGCACGCAGAAGATGAGGGTGACCTTCTCCGCGAGGCCCAGCGGAAGCCCGCTCCCGACGAGGCCCACCAGGATGGCGGAGACGACGTGGACCTTCATGTTCGGCTGGTGGACCACGGTGTGGACCAGCCCGTTCCAGGCGTGGAGCGCCGAGGCCCAGAACCCCTCGCCGCGCCGGGGCGGATAGGGCGGCTTGCGGAGCGGAACGGGGGCGGGCGCGGTCATGGCGACGGAGACAGCGGCACAGACTGAGTCGCTCGGCGGGAAGCAGTCAACGCGTGTGCTCCCGAGCGTTGAATTCCGGGCCCGCTTCTCCTAATGGACCGACCCATGGCCACCATGAAAGTCGCGATCAACGGATTCGGTCGGATCGGGCGCTGCATCCTCCGGGCGGCGCTGGCGCGGAAGGAGAACATCGAGATCGTCGCCATCAACGACCTCGACGAGCCCGCGACCATGGCCCACCTCTTCAAGTACGACTCGGTGCATCGCACCTTCCCGGGTCAGGTCTCGGCCACCGAGAAGGCGATGACGGTCGACGGAAAGACCTTCACCTTCACCGCCGAGAAGGACCCCACCAAGCTGCCCTGGAAGGAGCTGGGGGTCGATCTGGTCCTGGAGTGCACCGGCCGGTTCACCGACCGCGAGGCGGCGAGCCATCACCTGGGCGCAGGGGCGAAGAAGGTCATCATCTCGGCGCCGGCGAAGAACCCCGACGTGACCATCGCCATCGGTGTGAACAGCGAGGCCTACGACCCGGCGAAGCACAAGATCCTCTCCGCGGCATCCTGCACCACCAACTGCCTCGCCCCGACGGCGAAGGTGCTGCTGGACACCTTCGGAATCGAGAAGGGCCTGATGACCACGGTCCACAGCTACACCAACGACCAGCGCATCCTGGACCTGACGCACAAGGATCTGCGGCGCGCTCGGGCGGCGGCGCTCTCGATGATCCCCACCAGCACCGGCGCGGCGAAGGCCATCGGCGACGTGCTCCCGGCGCTGAAGGGCAAGATGCACGGGGTGAGCGTCCGCGTGCCGACGCCGAACGTGAGCCTGGTGGACCTGACGGTCGTCCTGGGCAAAAAGGCGACGCCCGAGGAGATCAACGCGGCGTACAAGAAGGCCGCCGAGGGCCCCCTGAAGAACGTGCTCGAGTACAGCGAGGCGGAGACCGTCTCGGTGGACTACAACGGCAACCCGCACTCGTCGATCATCGACGCGACCAACACCTTCGTCATCGACGGGAACCTCGCCAAGGTGATGGCCTGGTACGACAACGAGTGGGGCTTCAGCAACCGGATGGTGGACCTGACGAAGCTCGTGCTGTCGAAGGGCTGAGGCCCTGGGGGAGGCGCTCCGTGTCCTTCCGCTCCATCGACGATCTGCAGCTGACCGGGAAGCGCGTCTTCGTCCGGGTGGACTTCAACGTCCCGCTCGACGAGCAGCGCAACGTCACCGACGACACGCGGATCCGCGAGGCGCTGCCGACCCTGCGGCGGGTGTTGCAGATGGGCGGCAAGCTCATCGTGGCCTCGCACCTGGGACGGCCGAAGGGGGTGGACCCGAAGCTGTCGCTCGAGCCGGCGGCGCGGGTGCTCTCGGAGCTGCTGGGGAAGCCCTACGAGGTGCTGCTGGCCGACGACTGCGTCGGCGACGGCGTGCGGAAGATGGTGAAGGACCAGACGCCGACCCAGGTCGTGCTCCTGGAGAACCTCCGCTTCCACAAGGAGGAGGAGGCGAACGATCCAGCCTTCGCCCGTGCGCTGGCGGAGAACGCCGACGTGTGGGTGATGGACGCGTTCGGGACCGCGCACCGCGCGCACGCCTCCACCGCGGGGATGGCGCCGTTCGTGAAGGAGCGAGCCGCGGGCTATCTGATGGTGAAGGAGCTCGAGTTCCTGGGGCGACTGCTGAAGTCCCCGGGGATGCCCTACGTCGCGGTGCTGGGCGGAGCGAAGGTCTCGGACAAGATCAAGGTGATCGAGAGCCTGCTTCCCCGCGTGAGTTCGCTGATCGTCGGCGGGGCGATGGCCTACACCTTCCTGAAGGCCCAGGGGATCGAGGTGGGAAAGAGCCGCGTCGAGGCCGACAAGCTGGACGTGGCGCGCCGGGCGCTGGAGGCGGCGGAGCGGCTGGGAAAGGCCGTGGTGCTGCCCATCGACCACATCGCGAGCACCGATCCGACCGGGAACGCGCCCGTTCGCGAGGTGAAGGAGCGGGCGCTGCCGCCGGAGATGATGGGCCTGGACATCGGGCCGCGGACGCGGGCGCTGTTCGCGGAGCATCTGCGGCCGGCGCACACCGTGCTGTGGAACGGCCCGATGGGGTTGTTCGAGGTGCCGGCGTTCGCCGCCGGGACGAAGGCGGTGGCCGAGACGATCGCCGGGCTGAAGGACGCGACCACGGTCGTGGGTGGCGGAGACAGCGCGGCGGCGGTGCAGGAGTTCGGCCTGGCGAAGAAGATGTCGCACGTGTCGACGGGTGGCGGAGCCTCGCTGGAGTTTCTCGAGGGCAAGGAGCTGCCCGGAGTGAAGGCGCTCGAGTCCTGATCGTGAAAGGCCGTCCATGACGTCGCCACGTCGCAGGCCGCTGGTGGCCGGAAACTGGAAGATGCACCGGACGGGCCCGGAGGCAGTGGAGCTGATCCAGCAGCTCCGCGACGGCTACACGGCGCGGCGCTCCGAGGTGATGGTTGCGCCGCCGTTCACGGCGCTGGAGGCGGCGTCGCGGGCGCTGGACGGCAGCGGCATCGCGCTCGGCGCGCAGAACGTGCACTGGGAGGCGCAGGGGGCATTCACCGGCGAGATCTCGGCGGGGATGCTGAAGGCGGTCGGGTGCACCTACGTCATCGTCGGGCACTCCGAACGCCGGCAGCTGTTCGGCGAGACGGACTCCTGGGTGAGCAAGAAGGCGCGGGCGGTGCTGCACGCCGGGATGCGTCCGGTGGTCTGCTTCGGGGAGACGCTGGCGGAGCGGGACGGTGGGCGGACCCTCGAGGTCTGCGCGACACAGCTCCGCGGGAGCCTGGCGGGGGTCGCGGTGGAGGAGATGGCCCACGTGGTGCTGGCCTACGAGCCGGTCTGGGCCATCGGCACCGGGCGGAACGCGACGCCGGCGCAGGCGCAGGAGGTCCACGCGCACGTGCGCGAGCAGCTGGTGGGACTGTTCGGCCGGCCGGTGGGGGAGTCGGTGCGGATCCTCTACGGGGGCTCGGTGAAGGCGGACAACGCGGCCGAGCTGCTCGGGCAGGCGGACGTGGACGGGGCGCTGGTGGGCGGGGCGAGCCTCAAGGCCCAGGAATTCCTGACGATCATCGCGGCCGCGGGGTAACGCCGAAACCACCTGCATCGACCGTCCCTCGCTGGTCCTCGCGGCCGATCTCCGCGTCGCTCCTCCGTCACGTAGCGAGAGCTACGCTCCGTCGTCGCTCCTAGACCTCGGCCGCGATTCCGGCGCGATCATCCGGTCAATACAGGTGGTCTCGGCGTTCGCCAGCGACTTGCCAGGGACGCCGGCTGCCCGTTAGGGTGCGCGTCCTTTCATGGTCGCCTTCTTCACCGTCATCCACGTCCTGCTGTGCGTCTTCATGATCTTCGTGATCCTCCTCCAGCCGGGGAAGGACGCAGGGATGGGTGCGGCGCTCGGGGGTGGGGCGGCGACGTCGGCGTTCGGTGGCCGTGGGGCGGTGACGTTCCTGAGCAAGCTGACCGCGGTGTGCGCGGGGCTGTTCTTCCTGACGTCGCTGGGCCTGTCGTTCGTCGGCGTGCGGAGCTCGGTGACCAGCAGCCTGGTCGCGAAGCCCGCTCCGGCGGCGGCGCCTGCGCCGGGTTCGGCCGCTCCCGCCGCGGCCCCGACGACGCCGAAGGCGAGTGACGCGGAGCCCGCCCCGGCGGCGCCCGCGCCCGCTCCCGCGCAGAAGTAGCCGAGGCTCCGGGGGCCGTGCACGACGGCCTGCTCGTCCTGCTCTGGTCGGCGGTGTTCGCCGGAGGGCTGGGCATCTGCCTGTGGCTCGCCGCCCGCGGCCTTCCGCGGACCTACGTGCGCGACGTGCTGCATGTCGGGGCGGGCGCGTGGCCGCTGGGGTGGCGCGCGTGGCAGTCGCCGTGGCCGCCGATGGCGGTGGCGACGGTCGGGTTCGCGCTGCTGGTGGTGGTGCCGCTTCTCGCACGTCGCATCGAGGCGGCGCGGTCGCTGGAGCGCGCGGTCTCGGGAGACGGCGAGGCGTGGTCGGGGCTGGTGCTGTACGGCTTCTCGGCCGCGGTCTTCACGGCGGTGGGCCTCCTCGGGCGGTCGCCGTTCCCGGCGGCGGCAGCGCTGCTCGCCCTGGCACTCGGTGACGGGCTCGGGGGTCTCGTTGGCCGCCGGTGGGGACGGGGTCGCTTCCGGGTGCCGTGGGCAAAGACGAAGACGCTGAACGGCTCCTTCGTGGTCTTCGTGTGCGCGGCGTTCGCGACCGACGTGGCCGGAGTGGTCTTCGGGGTGCGCCTCGAGAGCGGGCGGGTGCTCGCCGCGGGGCTGGCGGCCGCGGTGGCGGAGGCGCTGGCGCCGCGCGCGACGGACAACCTGCTGGTCCCGCTGGCGGTGTGGCTGGCCACCGGGGGACTGGAAAGCGCCGGGGCTCCCTGATACGTAGACCGTCCTCTTTCAAGCCCAGGTGGTGGAACTGGTAGACACACCATCTTGAGGGGGTGGCGCCGAAAGGTGTGCGGGTTCGAATCCCGCCCTGGGCACTCCGGTCGGGTGGGGACCGGCTCCCGCGGTCCGGGAGCCATGGACCTGTCCGAACGTTCCCTCGCAGCGAGCACTCGTCCGTGATGGCCTCCCCGGGCCACCCGGGAGGGACCATGCGGAACACGATCGCCGCGGCTGTGTCCGTCGCAGCCTTGCTCGGCGCGTTGCTCTTGACGAGCGGAAGCGCAGCGGAGGCGGCCGCGGAGAAGCGAGGGCAGTGTGGCTGCTCGGCGCCGGCGATGGTCTGCGGAGACCGCACCGCGCCGATGTGTGCCATCGCATGCGACTCCGGGAGGGCCGCGGTCTGCGATCCAGGTGAGTGCTTCAACAGCGCGCTCATCAAGCGGGCGCCGAGCTGCGTCTGCCGCTAGAGGGGACCCCGTCCCGAAGGTCGATTGTGCGCGGTTGCTGATCAGTTGCAGCCTCCGCGTCCATGGGGCAGGGGGACGGAACGTCGGGATCATCCCGGTCGAGCGGACGACCCGCCTCCCGTCTTGCCTGCGCCCTCGGCGCGCTGGTGGCCGTGTTCCTCGCATCGCAGATGGGCTGCAAGGAACCCGAGAACCCCCGCGTCACCAGGGTCACTCATCCCGAGCGCCCGTTCCTCTACGAGGCGGAGTTTGCCCGGGACCCCCACCTGGCCGCGCTGCCGCACCAGGTGATCATTCACGACCTCGAGCCGAGCGGGTCGACGGGCCTCGTGGAGAACGTCTCGCAGCACGGGCTCGACAGGGGGAGCTACCGCTTCTGCATCGCGCCGGGCGATCCCTGGGTGCGGCAGCTGACCATCGACGACGAGAACGGCAAGCGACGGGTGGCGATCGATGCCGGCGGCGACTGCGTCGACCTGCAGCTCGACACCGGGACCTACCGGGTCGCGCTGCTCCACGATGGGAAGACGATCGCCGGGCCGCACCGGGTGGCGTTCGTGCGTCGGCTGAGCGCCCCCAGCCCCCCGCTGGTCGACGACGCCGGCCAGCCGCAGCTGGGCTGGTGGGCGCTCGCACCCGACGATCCGACCGGACAGGGGCGAGTCGGTCGCCTTCGGGCCCAGCCGCCGCCGGTGAACTTCGGCACCACGGGCGGCTATCCGGCGGTCGAACCGATCGTCGCCGATTTCTCCAGTCGTCAGGTCGACGCGTTCGGCCTGTTCGATTTCCAGTTTCTCGGGGGGAACGCTCCCGGGGGGCCGGTGCCGGAGATCCTCTCCCAGAACCTTCCGCTGGACATGACCGTGCTCGACCCGGCGCCCTCGTCGACGCTCGTGGTCAACGCCCAGGGACTCAACTTCGACAACAAATTCGGCTTCGACCCCCTCCAGATCGTGGACCTGGGCAACCAGAAGGTCCAGCTGCAAGCGCGGACCAGCCTCCTCGTGGGAGGTAACTACAGCCCGCTCTTCATCAACACCGACGCCGGCTATGCGGTCCAGTGGGACGCGCAGCCGCCGGGGGTCCCGAACATGGACACCCTGGTGCTCTTCCGGATGTATCAGCCCGGCGATCCGAACCTCTCCCAGCTGGTGCTGCAGGAAGGCCAGGTGGCGCTGTACAGCCAGTGCAACTTCGGCGGACAGGTGACGGTGTTCGCGCTCGACACCTCGGACTTCTCCGCGCTGACCAGCTCCGACTTCCCGATCGACCGGAACACCGCGTCGGTGCAGGTCGGTCCCGGGACGGCCGCCCTCCTCTACGCCGATGCCGGATTCACCGGGACGCTGCAGGGAGTCGAGGCCAACACCGCGTGCCTCGATGGAACTCCGATCGGACGGGGAACCCGGTCCCTCCAGGTCCGCTCCGTACTCCAGGCCTTCCTGGCCACGTCGAGCTGCGAGGGTTGCAACCTCGCGGGAGTGGATCTCACCGATGCCGGCGTGAGCGGAGCAGACCTGACCAATGCCTCGTTGCAGGGCGCCACGCTGAACCACACCGACCTCTCCGGAGCGAAGAGCCTGGCCGGCACGGACTTCAGCGGCGCCACGATCACCTGTAGCAACTTCTCCGGGACGCCCGGTTCGCCGGTCGATCTCACCGCGACCAAGATGCTCACGGCGACCTTCACCGACGATCGCCCCGGGTGCCGGACGAACCTGTCGGAGACCAAGGTCAGCATCCGGTCCGTTCCGGCGACCGCGCTGAGGCAGGGGAACCTCGCCAGCTCGAGCATCGACTTCGCCGATGCCGGGATCAGCGCCCTCCAGGGAGTGAGCTGGCCGGGAGCGACCCTGCAGAACGCTGCCTTCTCCGGCGTCGATTTCTCCGGGAGCGATCTCGCCGGCGTCCAGTTCGTCAACACCCTGTTCGTTCGCAGCTGCGGCACGAGCAGCTGCACCGTGAGCTTCCAGGGGGCCACCCTCGACGGCGTCGCCGGGCTCAACGCCACCGGCACCGGCCAGCCGCAGGACTTCACCGGTGCGAACTTCAGCCAGGCCAGTCTGGGCTGCGTCCAGGACGGCGGCTCTCGTTGCGCCGACCTGAGCGGGACGGTGCTCGCCGGCGCCCAGTTCGTCGGAGGGACCCTCATCGGGACGACCCTGGGTGCCTCACTTCCCGACGCGAACTTCAGCGGAGCCACCCTGAACAGCGTCAACGGGCTCGCGGGCGCCGATCTGCAAGGGGCGCAGTTCGTTGGTGCGATCCTCCCCGGCGCGGACCTGCAGGGCGCGATGCTCGACTCCGCCGACTTCAGCGGCGCCACGATCGACGGCGGCAATCTCACCAACGCGACCGGCCTCGGCACGCTGGTCACCACTGGCGCGGACTTCACGCTGGCGCAGTTCGGTGGCCCGGGGCTGATCGGCGCATCGCTCGAGCAGGCCACGCTCGACGGGGCCCTCTTTCAACCCGGTGCCGACATGTCCGGCATCCGCTTCAACGACAGCAGCCTGGTCGGGGTGGACCTGAGCAACCGCTCCTTGTCCGGGGCGAAGTTCCTGAACACCAATCTGACCAACTCCACCCTGGCCGGATCGTCCCTCACCAACAATCCGGACGCCGGCATCCCCGCGGCGGACTTCACCGGGGCGCACCTCAAGGACGTCAACCTCTCGAACGCGAAGCTCCAGGGGGCGATCTTTCACTACGCCAGCCTCTACGGGTCCTTCAACCTGCTGAACAATGGCCCTCCGGTCTTTCCCTGCGTGACCGACACGAGCAACTGCGGGGACTCGGCGCCCACCGGCTTCACCTGCAGCTGCGCGACCGTCGTCGGCGCGGTGATGACCCGGACGAACTTCACCAACGCGTTCCTTTACGGGTTGGACTTCGAAGGCAGCACCACCGTCGTCAACGGAGCGGATTTCAGCAACGCCCTGCTGGTGGGAGCGAACTTTAAGAACACCAAGTTCGAGACCGATCAAACGCAGGGCGGGGCGCAGCCGGTGTTCGCCGGGGCCTTCTTGCAGGGGGCGAATCTCAGCACCGCGTCGCTGGACTCGACGAACCTCGAGAACGCCTACGTCGACTTCGAGCCGAACGGGAACGAGCTGCAGGTCGTGCTCGGGGCGCCGTATCTGGGGTTCAAGGGCTGGAGTGGCAGCACCACCTCGGTCTGCGTCCAGATGGCGTACGACGGCTTCGTGACCCAGGTGCCGGTCACCACGAGCAACACCACCTGCCCGGATGGGCTCTCGCACAACGGCGGCTGTGGTCCCGCGAACCCTCGGCCCAATGCGACCCCAGCCTGGGGCGCGGGCATCACCGTCGATCAGGCGCCGACTCCGGGTGCCTACCTCTACAACGCGACCTACGCGCAGGGGAATCAGGACGGCGGCTGCAACGTGAACACGGCGAACTTCGACTGGTGACGGGGGCGCCCCCCGGGGGAGGGTGAGATGAAGGGGAAGCTGGCTCGGCGTACGACGCGGGTGTCCCGGGCGAAGCAGATGCGGCGAGAGCGGCGTGCGGAGCTGGCGCGCCGTGTCCGCCGCCTCCGCCGGAGTCTGAAGGCCATCCGGAGGGGCATCCGTCGCCGCGACTTCCTGGTGGGCGCGGCCAGCGCCGGCGCGCTCCTGAGCGCACCGGCCCTCATGAGCGGTTGCAGTCACGACGAGGACGTCGCTCCGGGAACGATCTTCTTCAACCTCGCGCACGAGGACTTCCACGCGAAGACTTACTTCCTCACGGGAGGAGGGAAGACGTACCGGCTCACCAAGGTGAGCGACAAGCCAGAGGTGCTGGAGCGGGCTCGCCGGAAGAACGGCTTCCTCCGCGCCGTCCCGGACTCCCAGATCACCCACCACATCGAGGGAACGGCTTACCCGACCAACGGAGTGAGCCTCGTCTACCTGAGCTCCGACATCGATACGACCGAGGGAACCTGGGCGATGTCCGCGGTCTATCTCCAGATTCCGGCCCCCTCGCTGACCCACGCCTACTCGCAAGCGCGGATGCGGACCCCGACCGGGCCACTGCCGCTGTCCCCGAAGCGGCAGATGTACGGGGTCGCCGCGGCGAACAGCGAGCAGGACCTTCGCGAGGAGCAGGCGCTGTTCGACACGAACGATCAGGCGGCAGCGATCGTGGGCTCAGGCCCCGACCTGTTCAGCCTGGAGCCCAACTCGGCGGCGCACATCCAGACCAACCACGTCAACACCAACGGGGATGTCGCGACGCTCGGCCGTGATCTCCAGAGAGCCTACGGTCCGGCCTATCCGCCGGGCCTGACGGGAACCAAGACCCCCTGGGCGTCGTTGGTTCCAGTGGTCAACGACGACACGGGACAACCGTTCAAGAACACCCAGGGGACCCACGCGGGCAGGGTCCAGTACATGCCAGCGCTCGACCCGACGATCGCCTCGTTCGTCGGGCAGGCGGCGACGACACTCGCCAGCGCGGTGAAGGACGATCCCAGCCTCGGGGCCGACGTCACGAGTCAGATCCCGCAGCCCGGAGCCCAGCCCAACGCCGCGCTGACCGGTGCGATGTGGGTCCGCCGCGACGGCGTGTCGTCCGTGAATCAGAGCCCGGGCGCCGGCCTCCAGTCCGGCAGCGCGCCGTCGATGGCGCTGAAGCAGACGGGTCCACAGAACGGAATCGAGTTCAACGCGAGCACGACCCAGAGCGGGAACACGCAGCAGGTGTCGCTGACCCTCGACAATTTCTACGTTCGCTTCCTCGGGGTCTACCTCCAGTTCTACGCGCCGGGCAACACGACGACACCGCTGAATCTCACGGACATCCCGGAATACGGCGCGGATACCATCTCCCCCGGGCACGACCCGTCCAACGACACCGCCACCGAGTTCTTCGTCGGCGTCCTGGGGCCGGAGTTCACCATCCTGGCCATCCCGACGTGGGCCGGGACCCTCGCCGCCAACTTCAACGTTCCCGCCTCGGCGAGCACGGTGCGCATCCTCGCGAGCGGGATCGGAGCGGGGTCGAACAACTATCCGGACACGGTCCTCATGGGCGAGGTCATGACCGGCATCATCAGCTACGGGGTCACCTCGGCTCTCTGCGCGGCAGGAGCAGCCGCGGCGCTCTCGGGCGTGATGGCCGTGGCGAATCCGATCCTGAACGCGCTGGCGCAGGAGCTCGTCGCCGCGATCAGCGCGGCGATCAGCGGGCACGGGATCTACACCACGGGCTTCTGGCAGGAGACGGGCCTCGCGCTGGCGAAGTTCATCTGCTGGTTCGTCAGTGGGCGTGCGCTCTCGATTGCGATCGGGAAGCTGGTCGGGGCCGTCGTCGGCGCGACGACGGAGGGTGCGGCGGAGGACGCCATCCCCATCGTGGGCTGGATCATGTTCGGGATCTCCATCGCGGTGGGCGTGGCAAACCTCATCGAGACGTCCGTCGAGGTCGCGCTGTCGCCGTTCACGTACGTGAACGAGCTGGTCTTCACCCACGACCTCAGCGTCTCCATCGCGCACGACATCAACGACGGCACGTTCCCGCAGGACGCGAACCAGTACGTCGTCACCGCGCTGATCGACGATGGAACTCCCTACACCCAGACGCTCGCGCTGCCGTCGCCCGCTCCCGCCACGATCGCTCCGGTGGTCTTCACAGGCCTCCCGCTCGGAGGAAACGTCAACGTCTCGGTCGCCTTCAACCAGAACCCGACCGCCGCGAACGGGCCCCTCGTCCTTCTGGGGAAGGGGAGCACCGGCCTGATCGCCAACAATGCCAGCGCCAGTCCGGCGATCACCATCCAGGAGGTGACGTACCCGATCAACGCCAGCACCGTGTACCAGCACAAGCAGAAGACGACGCTCGATTCGGGGGGCAACCACGTGTGGACCCCGACCGCTCAGCCGCCCACGGTGAACTCGGCCGACTGCGGGACCGCCGGGACGCTGTGCGGCTTCAATGGGATCACCGTCCGGCAGGGCACGGGAGCGGCTCCGGGGTTCGTCGGGTACTCGTGGCGAGGACAGAGCACCAGTGGGTCAGAGGGCGCGGAGTGCGGTGGTGGTGGCCTGAGCCAGCTGGACCAGATGGCGAACCTGAACACCGGCCCGGACGCGCAGGACGAGTACCTGGCTGGACCGTGCGGCCAGAACATCTCCGGGGTGAAGCTCTCCTACAGTCTGCTCACGCACGGGACGAACAACTTCTACCTCGACACGAGCAACCCGGACGCGCTCCATCTCCGGCAGATCGCGCTCGATCCGCCGAGCTTCGAGCCGCCGTCGGCCAGCAACCCGATGCCCGCCTCTCAGTCGTGGGGCGTGCTCAACTTCATGCCCGACGTGCTGCTGCTTCATCCCGCGGGGCACGTCGTCAGCATCAGCAACGCGCACAACAAGATGGAGACGCTCAAGATCCCGCCCGGCCCGCTTCCCGACGCCCAGGCGGCGATGCAGCTCCTGGCCCAGCCGAAGTGCGGCACCGGGAGCCGACCCGGGCTGATCACCAACCCGGTGGCGGCCGCGGTGGCTGCGGACGGGACGATCCTCGTGCTCGAGGCGGGCGCGCCGACGGCGATGACGCCGTTGCCTGCAAGGATCCAGGCCTTCGACATCGGGGGAAATCCGAAGCCGTTCTTCCCGCAGCAGCCGGTGCCCTACGTGCTCGAGCTGACGGCGACACCGAACACGGCGGGCTGGCAGTACCTGGACCTGGCGATCGAGTACGGGGGCTTCATCTACGTCCTGTCACAGCTGCAGGGGACGAATCGACTCGACATCCACTCGCCGGGCCAGACGGGGACGGCCCCGATCTCGACGACGACGGGGTTCAACGCGGCGAAGATCGCGGTGGACTTCTGGCGGAACGTGTACACGCTGAACTACGAGGTGATCCCGACCACCGGAAGCCCGCCGGCGTTCACCGAACCGTCGGTCAGCCTGTGGGTTCCGAGCGATTCGTGCGTCGGGGCGAACTGCACGCCGTGAGCACGTGACCGGACGACCGTGAAGGCGACGGAGCGGTGGATGTGGGCGAAGGTATGCCAGCTCCAACTCCCTGGAATCGGGACGCCGGGCACGGCGCCGCTCCTCAGACCAGGTACCCGTTGAAGAAGAGCTGGCTCATCGAGAAGGCGATGGCGACCAGCCAGGCCAGGAGCGGCACGAGCACCCAGACGGGCAGCTCCGGGAGGAGCAGGAGGACCGGAAGCACCAGCGCGTCGGCGCGGTAGAGGCTCAGCCCGCGACCGGCGATCAGGGGGAATCCCAAGTAGAGCAGGGCGGTCATCGCCGCCCAGGCCCGGAGCGGATCCCTCCACGACCGCGTCACCGCGGAGGTGACGAGCCCGAGCACGACCAGGCCCATCACCGTGAGCGCCTGGATCCCGATGGTCCTCCGCTGGATGTCGGCGGTGACGACCTTGCCGATGACGTCCCAGTACCCTGCGAGCGGGTGCCAGAGGCCGGGCAACCCCTTCTGGTAGGTGCGGAGCCACGCGTCCCAGTGCCCGAGCAGCAGCTGCTGCGCGAGCAGCACCGCCGCGAACCCTGCCGCCGAGAGCCCGCCCACCACGAGCGGCGGGCGCATCGAGCGAGCTCGCAGCCAGGCCGCGATCGCCCCGGGCCCCGACTGCAGCACGCCCGTCACGTAGCTCATGGAGAGGAAGCCCCCGGCCAGCCCGCACAGCGACCATCGTCCTCGAGCGAGCGCGACGCCCGCGGCGATCAGGCAGAGCTGCGCCACACCGGTGGGAAAGATGGCGTGCGCGTACACCGCGCCCGGAAACACCCCGGCCATCGCGAGAAGGACGAAGCCCTTCAGACCGCGTTCACGCAGCAGTCCGTTCCACAGCAGCACCAGCATCGCCAGCGCCGACGTGCCGGAGACCCACACGCCCGCCGTGGCCGGCTGGGCGCCGAGCGCGATCAGCGGCCGCAGGAGCCAGGGGTAGAGCGGAAACCACGCCGCGTTGCCGCACCATTCCTCGGGCCGGCCACCGATCGCGGAGCAGGAGAAGAACTCCCAGCCCTTCGTCGCGATGACCAGGTAGTGCCCGCTGTCCCACCGCTTCCAGGACAGCGGGTTCCACGGGTCGAACCACACGCGGTAGGCGGCGGCCGCGAACAGCAACCGCACTCCGATGAACACCACGGCCGGTGGAACCAGCACGGCGACCGTCCGGAGCCCGGGGCGGAGCGAACGCTGGAGCAAGCTCCCGCCGAGCCGTTCGCCTCCTGTCACCCGCGCACCTTCACGTGGGCCGCGACCCTAGAAAAGCGCCTGTGACCTGTCATCAGGGTATGGTTGGAGGCCGTGCTGCTCAGCGTCGTCATCCCGATGTTCAACGAGCAGGATTCGGTGCGCCCGCTGCTCGAGCGCCTCGAGACGACGCTCCGGCCGCTCGGCATCCCCTTCGAGGTCGTGGCCGTGGACGACGGGAGCAGCGACGGCACCCGGGAACGGCTGCTCGCGTTCCAGCCGCTCGCCCGCGAGCTCAGCGTCGTCTGCCTGTCGCGCAACTTCGGCCTCGAGGGCGCCATCGAGGCCGGGCTCCGACACGCCCGCGGTGACGCCGTGGTGCTGATGGACGCCGACCTCCAGGATCCGCCCGAGCTCATCCCCACTCTGCTCGACGCCTGGCGGAACGGAGCCGAGGTCGTCTTCACCACCAAGCGCAGCCGCGCCGAGCCGCTCGCCCGGCGTGCCGCGTTCGGCGGCTTCCACCTGCTCTACCACCGGCTGGCGCGCATCCCGTCGCCGCTCGGCGCGGGGAACTTCTCGCTCGTCGACCGCGCCGCGCTCGATGCGGTGCTCGCCATGCCCGAGCGCTCCCGGTACCTGCCGGGCCTCCGCTACTGGGTCGGCTTCCGCCAGGTCGAGGTCGCGTACGACCGTCCGGAGCGCGCCGCCGGTCGCCCGAGCATGACGCTGTCCAAGCTGCTCAAGCTCGCGCTCGACGGCATCTTCGGCTTCTCGCATCTCCCGCTCCGGCTGGCGACGCTGCTCGGAGCCTGCGCCTGCGCGCTCGGGGTGCTCCTCGTCGCGTGGGTGCTGGTCGAGCGCTTCATCACTCACACCGCGATCCTCGGCTGGCCCTCACTGATGATCGCCATCTGTCTCCTCGGCGGGGCGCAGCTGGTCTCGATCGGCATCCTCGGCGAGTACCTGAGCCGCGTCTTCGACGAGGTCCGGAGGCGGCCCAACTACATCGTGCGAGACGTGCTCCGGCCGTCGGCAGGAGAGGCCGCCGAGTCCGAGCCGGTGAGCCTCAACACCCGGAGAGGGCGGTAGCTTGCTGGAGCGGGCGGGGCGGTACGCGCCGCGGCTCGTCGCGGTCGCCTATCTGCTGCTCGCTCTGCCCCTGCTCAGGCAGCACGGCGTGACCTACGACGCGCCGGCGCTCTACTACGCGGGCGACCGGACCCTCTTCTTCCTCACCCACCCGCGCGTCCCCGAGGCGTTGAACTTCGCCGCGCGCGCCGAACCGCCAGGCTTCCACTCCTTCTTCTCTCGCGACGACGAGTGGGCGGACCCGATGCGCTACCCGGTCCTCCCGGCGCTGGTCGCGGCGGTCGTCTCTGCCGTGATGCACGACGCGCTCGGGCTCCTCGACCCCGCGGCCGCCCACCACCTCGGCCTGGTGCTGCTCCAGGCGCTCGCCCTCGGCCTGTTCGCGCACTACGCGATCCGCTTCCTCGGCTTCCAGGCCGGGCTCTTCGCGTCGGTCGCGCTGATGCTCTTCCCCTCGGCGTTCGGCCACGCCTTCAACAACCCGAAGGACTGGCCGTGCGCGATGTTCTACGGCCTCGCGGTGATCGCCGCGGGCGAGGGACTGGTCAGCGGCCGCGCCCGGGACGTCCTCGCCGCAGGGCTCTTCGCAGGAATCTCGCTGGCCGCGAAGCTGAACGGCGTTTTCGTGCTCGTCACGCTCGGACTCTGGCTGCCGATCGTCTGGTTCGCGCGCATCCGCCGGTCGGGGGCGGCCGAGAGGTACCGGTTGACCGCGGCCCTCCTCGCCGCGCCCTACATCGCCGGGACGGTCTTCCTCGCCTCCTGGCCGTGGATCTGGAACGCCCCGCCGGCGGGGATGGTCGAGCGGCTGAGTCGCTACCTCGGCTTCATGGCCGCCTACGGCGTCAGCCCGCGCGACAGCTGGACCTGGCACCCGCTGAAGTGCCTCCTCTACATGACGCCGCCGGTGGTCCTGCTCGCCTCGCTCGTGGCGCTGATCGCCTGGGCACGGAGGAGGGACCCGGGCGCCGGCATCCGGGTGGCGCTGCTCGTCATCTGGGTCGCGTTCCCCTACCTGCGCAGCGTCGCTCCGCACTCCAACTTCTACGACGCGAACCGGCACTTCATCGAGTACGTGCCAGGACTCTGCGCCCTCGCCGGTTGGGGGTTCGCGCAGCTGCTGGACATGGTCCAGCGGCTCGCCCACCGGTGGGCGGGACCCCTCCGGACGGACGCCGGCCAGCGCGCGCTCCGGGTCACGCTCACCGGGGCCGCCGCGCTCTCGTTGCTGGTGCCACTGCTTCGCTACGCCCCGTTCGAGACGGCCTACTTCAATGTCTTCACCGGCGGCCTCGGCGGGGCGCAGGCGCGGGCTCTGTTCCGGATGCCTCCTCCGACCGACCCGCGGTCCGACGGAACCGAGGGCGACTACTGGTACCAGTCGATGCGGGTGGCGTTCGTCGAGCTCGGCAAGCGCGTTCCGGGGCCGACCACTGTCGCCCTCTGCGACGCTCCGCCGGTGCTGGGCCAGGCGAACCTCACCGGGCAGCCGTTCCACCTCGTCCGGCTCAACACCCCGGACGGACGAACGGCGCCGGCGGTCTGGGTCTCGCCCCGGGAGCGGGCCTGCGGGTGGAAGCTCGTGCGGGCACTGGAGAGCGAGCGCCCGGTCATCCTCCGCGTGGAGCGGGGCGGAGGCCTCGTCTACGAGCTGCTGGGCCCCCGCTCGGACCGCCCGCTCGAGCCGGTGTCCCCGCCGAACGCGTACACCGGCGGCGTCTGAACGCCGGAAGCCGTTCCGGCTGCCGGAACGTCACCCCGGCGGTTACTCTCCCTGGCCTCCATGTCGAAGCTGAAGATCCTGCTACTCGAGTCGATTCACCCCGTGGCCGATGACCTGCTCGAGGCCGAGGGGTTCGAGGTCCACCGTGCCGACGGCGCGCTCAAGGAGGACGAGCTCGTCGCCCGGCTGAGGGGCATCCACGTGCTCGGCATCCGGAGCAAGACGCAGGTCACGAGGCGGGTACTGGATGCGGCGGACTCGCTCATCGGCCTCGGCGCCTTCTGCATCGGCACCAACCAGATCGCGCTCGAGCACGCCATGAAGCGTGGCGTCGCGGTCTTCAACGCACCGTTCTCCAACACCCGCAGCGTCGCGGAGATGGTGATCGCCGACGTCGTCATGCTCTCCCGTCACCTGGGTGACCGGTCGCGCGAGATGCACCACGGAGTCTGGAAGAAGGTCGCCACCGGCTCCCGCGAGGTTCGCGGCAAGACGCTGGGAGTCGTGGGCTACGGGCACATCGGCAGCCAGGTCTCGATCCTCGCCGAGGCCCTCGGCATGCGGGTCGTCTTTCACGACACGTCGGCCAAGCTCCCGCTCGGGAACTCGCAGCCCCTGAAGTCGCTCGATTCGCTCCTGGAGCAGAGCGACTTCGTCACCTTGCACGTCCCGGAGACGCCACAGACCCGGGGGATGATCGGCGCTGCGCAGATCGCGCGGATGAAGAAGGGGGCGTGTCTGATCAACGCGAGCCGCGGCACCGTGGTGGACCTCGAGGCGCTCGCCCGGGCGATCCGGGAGAAGCAGCTCGACGGCGCGGCGGTGGACGTCTACCCGGACGAGCCCGAGGCCAGCAACGCCGAGGGATTCGAGACGCCGCTCAGGGGACTGCCCAACGTCGTCATGACCCCCCATGTCGGTGGGTCCACCCTCGAGGCCCAGGAGGCGATCGGCCGCGAGGTCTCCGCCAGCCTCGCGCGCTTCGCGCACACCGGAGCGACGGTCGGCTCGGTCAACTTCCCGCCGGTGGACCTCGCGCGGACGCCGAACACCTGGCGGCTGATCAACGTCCACCAGAACGTGCCCGGCGTGATGCGTGACCTGAACCGCCTCGTCTCGGACCGGAACGCCAACATCCACGCCCAGGTCCTCTCGACCAACGCCGCGATCGGGTACCTGATCATGGACCTCGACTCGGACGTGGCGGCGCACGTCGTCGAGGACATGCGCCGCCTACCGACCAGCATCTCCGCCCGGACCGTGGCCTAGAGCGCCGCTACTCGGTACAGCCGAAGTTCCCGCCGCAGCCGCCGGTCTTGGCGTTGAAGGTCTGCTTGCAGCCGGTCACGTTGGTGAAGGTGTTGCCGGCCGCGATGTCCGGGTCGTTGACCGTCCCCGCGACCCACGTCGCATCGATGCCGTGCCCGCTCACGTTCTGGATGGTGCTGTTGGTGAGGAAGTTCGCGGACGGGATCTCGTCCACCAGGATCGCCGCATTGTCCGAGGAGCCCTGAGGCCGGCAGTTCGCCGAGACCCAGCCGTTGGTGGCCCCGGCGTACTCGATGGTCACGTAAGAGAGCTGGGAACCCTGAGAGTTCAGGAACAGCAGGCCCGCCCAGTCTCCTGGAGCTGGCGCCGTGCCACCCGGCAACGCCGCCGATGCGCCGGAGGTGAAGACGATCGGGTCGGCCGCATCCCCGGTGGCCATCAACACGCCTGCCCCGGCGCTGCCGTTGCCGAAGTACATCCGGACGTCGTTCCCCGGAGCGAAGCGGAGCTGCGCCCCCCCCTGGATGGTCAGGGTGGTCGTGGTGCCGGCCGTGTTCTGGCCCACCTTCACCTGCGCCTCGAAGTAGAGCGGGATGTGTCCGGTGAGGGTGGTGTCCTGGATCACGTTCGGCGCCGAGGCGAGCATCAGCGCGTCGTCCCGGACGCTGTTCTGCACCTGGGTGAAGGGAATGCTGCCCGCCGCGAGGATGTGCATCGCGAGCGGGTGGTCCTGCGCGCCGGTCACTCCCAGGTAGGTCGAATCCGGGGTGAACGCGGCCTCACCGTCGAGAAGAAGCCCGCCTCCGACCGGGTTGCCGACCACCAGGTTGTCCGCCGTGAGCACGCCCACCGGCGGCTGGTTCAGGCCCGGGCCGGCCATCACGATCGCCGAGTTGCGGTAGGCGCCGCCGTACCCCGCCGAGAGGACCCCCGCCCAGTGCATCTCGACGAGCGACTGGACGTTGTAGCCGCGGATCCCGGCCCAGGTCTGTCCCTGCACCGCGGGCTCGAAGGTGACGAAGTGATCGACGTCGGTGCCGGCGGCCACCAGCTTCGCCGCGACGTTGCCGGTCGTGTCGCCCTCGACGCCGATCTCCTGGCCGGCGGCGACCGCGACGATGGCACACGCCTCGACGGTCACGGTGGCTCCCGGCTTGATGCGCACGCTCGAGGTCACCGAGTGGGTGACGCCGTTCCCCGCCCAGGTCTCGTCGCCGGTGATGTTTCCGGAGTGAGTCACCACGGTCCCGTTCGGGGTGCCGCAGCTGCTCGGCTGCCGGACGGTGATCTGCACCGAGCCGACCTTCGTGACGTCGTCGACGCTCGTCGCCGTCACCGTGTACGTCCCCGGGGTCGAGGTCTGGAACTTGGCCGCCAGCGGCTGGGTCCCGGAGATCGCTCCCGCGGGGTTGCTCGCCCAGGTCACGGTCCCGTTGCAGCCGGTCGCGTTGGGCCCCTGCTTCACGTTCGCCCCGAGGTCCACCTCGGTCCCCGGCAGGACGCTCGTCACGAGCGCGGTGAGCGAGACCCCCTCGATGGTGCACTTCGCCTGGGTGCCGGAGTCGGGGGTTCCGGCTCCACCGCTCCCGCCTCCTCCGCAGGCCGTCACCACCATCAGCCCGGTTCCCAGCACCACTGCCACCAGTCGTCGCACGTCCATCGTTCGCTCCTCCTGGACGGGAAGCCTGGAAGGGAGCCGAGGACGCCGGCAGGTGCGCTTCCGAGATAGGGGCTGGGCCACCTGGCGAGGCCGTGATCCGCCTCGGGAAACGGGATCTTGGAAGCTGCACCCGGTCAGCGCGTCGCGAGCAGCGCCTCGGCTGCCCGGGAGCCCGGCCCACCCTTGATGAGCGGGTTGATCGCCCAGGCCCGCGCCAGGCTCTCCCGCGCTGCCGGGGCATCGCCGTCCAGCGCCTCGAGCTGTGCCCGGAGCACCCACAGATCCGGATCGCCCGGCCGGACCTGCAGCGCCTTCTGCACGTGCTCGAGGCCCTTCGCCGCGGCGGCCACCGCCGGCTTCCCGGCGCGGCTCAGCCATCGGGCGCTCTCCAGCGACATGCGCGCTAGGAACTCCTGCGGGAGGTCCTCGCCCGTCCGGGGCCCGAGGGTGGCGATGTGCTGCGCGGCTCGCTCGAGGACAGGCGTGGGGTCGGTGCCTCGTGACGTCAGCCAGCGCGCCTCGGCGATCCAGGCAGCGGCACGGGAAACCACCAGATTGGCGTCCTGCGGATCGGCGCGTGCGGTGCGCTCGAGCATCGGGACGCTCCGGCGAAGGAGCTCGGTCGGATCGCCGCCGCGCTCGCTCAGGAGGAACGCCTCGTCCGCGAGGAGCTCGGCCTCGATGGCCTCGATCATCGAGAGCCCCGGGGTCTTCTTCAGCAGATCATCCATGCGGCCCACGAGGTTCTCGAGCTTCGGGCATGGATCCTCACCCATGGTCAGGAGGATCGCGGCCTCCATGTCTACCGCGTTCCCGAACTGCGCGAGGGCCGCCGGCTGGCCGGGCATCGCCTGGATGGCGGCCTCGAACGCGGTCCACCCGGAGGCGAAGTGAGGCCGTGGATCCTCTCCGGCGAGCCAGGCGTCCTTTCCGAGGAGCATCCGTTGCTGCGCGACGATCGGACGGAGGAGCGTTCCACGTCCGGTGTTCATCCCCAGCGCGCGCTCACCTGCTTCGATGGCCGCGCGCCGTGCTGCCGCGGCCGGCTTGCGCTCGTGCTGGAGGGCATCGGCCTCGGTGGTGTGCAGCAGGGTCAGGACGAAGGGAACTCCCGAGTCCTCGGGCCCGAGCGCCTCGGCGCGGGACATGATCTCCAGGCCCTCGCGGACGGGCTCGAGCGACGCCTTGCCCAGCTCGTTCGCCCGGAACGCGCGGTAGTAGAGGCCTTGCCCCAGGAGCGACAGGGTGCGGACGTCGTTGGCCCCGAGGGCGATCGCCTTGCGGTACGAGCCGATGGCGTCCTCGACGGTGGCCTCCACCTTCGAGACGTCGGCCATGAACTGGTACTGCCCCCGCATGATCAGCGCGAAGCCTCGACGGACCAGCGGGGCGGGGTCGTCCGGGTCGAGCCTGCTCGCCTCCTCCAGCGCGACCAGTGCGTGGGCGATCTCCGGATCTGGCGACCGGCCGCGGAGGACCTGGGCGTTGGCACGGACGCTGTGGATCTCGGCACGCGCCAGCGGCACCGCAGGATCGCTCCGACCCCACGTTCCCGCCTGGTCGAGGAGCTCCGACGCGGCGACCAGGGCCGGCTGCGTCTCGACGAGCTTCCGGGCGTAGGTCAGGTCGCGCGCCTCGGCAGTCCAGGCCTCCGCGGCGAGCAGCGTCGCCTCGTAGCGGTCCGGGGCGGTCGCCAGGACCTCTGCCGCGCGCGCGCGCGCCTCGGGAAAGTTCCGCTCGACCATCGCCGCCCGGGCGGCGAGCTCACTCGCACGCCAGCCCGAGGACTCTCCCATCCGGAGATAGGCCCGTGCGGGCTCGCCGAGCTCTCCGCGGAGCCTGGCAAACACCGACTCCCGTGCCTCGGGAGTGAGCGTCTCGCGGGCCCGCTCATAGCCCCGGCGGTAGAGCTCCCCGAGGACCTCCCCGAGCCCCTCGGCGAGACGCGGGGTCCGGAAGCCGGCGCGCCAGGCACGTTCGTACGCGGCGCGCGCTCCCTCGGCATCGCCGGTCAGCTGCAGGGCCTTGCCGAGGGTGGCGTCCGCCGCTCCATCGCCCCTGGCGGCGAGCGGCCTCAACCGGTCGGCCTCGCTGCGAATGCGGGCCAGCGCCGGCCGGAGGTCGTGCGGCGGCCCGAGGTGCTCCATCCGCAGCTGGTCCTCGAGCGATTCGCCCAGCGCGCCCAGGCGGGCGGCCTCGACGGCGGCGCGATCTGCCCGGCGCTGGTTCCACCAGGTCCACCCTGCCGCGAGAAGCAGGGTGAGGACGACGACCGCGGCCGCGCGGGCCAGCGCGGTGTTCCTCCGCGACCACTTCAGCGTCCGCTCGAGGAGCGACGCCGGACGAGCCAGGATCGGCTCACCGCGCTGGACCCGGCCCAGGTCGGCCGCGAGCGCCTCGGCGCTGGAGTAGCGAGCGGTGGGATCCTTCTCCATCGCCCGCGCGGCGATGGTCGCCAGATCGCGGGGGAGCCCCGGGACGACGCGGGTCAGCGGTTCCGGGTCCTCCTCGAGGATGCGGCGGAGCAGCTCCACGTCGGGCTCGGCCTCGGTGCTCGGCGTCCCCGGCGAGAGAGAGCGGCGGAAGGGCGGGCGGCCGGCGAGGACGGAGTAGAGCGTGGCCCCGAGCGCGTAGACGTCGGAGCGGAAGTCCGGGGGCCCCGGAGCCACGAGCTGCTCCGGGCTCATGTAGTCGAGCGTTCCGGCGGGCAGGCCGCTCCGCGATGCTCCGGCCTCCTCTCCCCGCGCGAGGCCGAAGTCGGTGAGCAGCGCCACCGGACCCGCGTCGCGCGATTGCTCCACCAGCACGTTGGCCGGCTTCACGTCCCGGTGGACGAGGCCCTGGAGGTGCGCGGCGTGGAGGCCCAGCCCGGCCTGGCGGACCAGGTCCACCCGCTGCTCGAGCGACAGGGACGGTGCGAGCTCGGAGAGCGCTCTGCCCTCGACCAGCTGGAACACGATGCAGGGCCGGCCCTCGAGGGAACCCACCGCGTGGACCTTCACCACGTGCGGGTGCTCCACCCGGGCCTGGAGCCGGGCCTCGAGGAGGACTCGCTCGGCGTCCCGCGCGTCGTGGCTCCGCACGAGCTTCACCGCCACCGCCCGCTCGAGCCGCCGGTCCCAGCCGCGGTGAACCTCGCCCATCCCGCCCGCTCCGAGCAGCCCGCGCAGCTCGATCTGATCGTCCAGCGGGGCGAGGCGCTCGCTCACCGGAGATCCTCGAGCGCCGCGCGCATCCGGCGCGCGACCTCCAGCAGCTCGGGCTCGGGATAGTTGGAGAACCCGAGGCGCAGGCCGGAGACCGCGCTCCCGTCGAAGGAGAAGCGCCGGCCGGGCTGGAAGGACACGCCGCGCTCGAGCGCCCGCGCCGCCCAGGCGTCGACGTCGATCGCCCGGTCGACCTCGGCCCAGACGGCGAGCCCGCCGGAGGGCCGTTCCACCCGGAGCGTCCCGGGCAGGGCCTCGGAGAGACCGGCGCACAGGGCGTCCCGACGGCTGCGGTAGATCTTGTCCATCCGGTTGAGGTGCCGCTGCAGCTCGCCGTCCTCCATCAGCTCGGCGATCGCGCGCTCGAGCACCGGGTCGCCGTGGCGGTCGAACGCGGCCCGGAGCACGTTCGTCCGCGAGATGAGCGGCCCCGGGCCCACCACGAAGCCCAGCCGGAGGTCGGGGCTGAAGATCTTCGAGAGCGTCCCGACGTGAACCACCACCTGGGCGGGGTCCTTGGCCGCCAGTGGCGCCTGGGGGCGACCCTCGAAGTGGAACTCGGAGTCCGGATCCATCTCGATGACCGCGAACCGGTGGGTGGCCGCGAGCTCGAGCAGGCGCGCGCGGCGCTCGGCGGAGAGGACCGCGAGCGTGGGGTACTGCCGCTGCGGGGTGACGAACACCGCCCGGACCGGGGTCTCGCCGAGCAGGGTCTCGAGCGCGTCGAGCCGGAGGCCCTGCCCGTCGATGGGAAGTGGCAGGCAGCGCGCGCCGGCGCGGACGAACGCGTCCCAGGCCCGGCGGGCTCCGAGCGCCTCCACCGCGATGGTGTCCCCCGGGGCCGCCAGCGCCTGGGCCACCAGGACCAGCGCCATCTGGCTGCCGCGGGTCACGAGGATGCGCTCGGGGCCGGCGGAGATCGCCCGCGTGTTGCTCAGCATCCGTGACAGCGCCTCGCGCAGCTGGAGATGGCCCTGCGGGTCGCCGCTCTCCGGGCCGCCCCGAACGCGCAGGAGCGCACGCCGGTATGCCCGGGCGAGCGCCGCACCCGGGAGCAGACGCGGATCCGGCACGCCGCTCGCCACCTCCAGGAGCCCGCGCTGCCCACCCGCGGTGGGCGGCGCCGGCTCGGGTCCGAGCGCGAAGCCGATGCCGTCACCGCCGGCTCGCGGCACCTCGTTGCGCGACTGGAGGCGGGCGGGAAGGTGCGTCGGGATCCGTCCGGCGACGGCGCTGCCCTCGCCGGGCGCGGACACCACCCAGCCCTCCACCTGGAGCTCGTGGTACGCGGACATCACCGTGTTGCGGCTCACCCCCAGCTGCTCGGCCAGCGTGCGGTAGCCGGGGAGCGGATCGCCGGGGTGGAAGCGCCCCCGGTGGATCTCCTTCATCAGCGCGTGGGCGATCTGGAGGTAGACCGGATCCTTGCTCCGGGGATCGAGGAACAGCGCTGGGGTCCACTCGGCCACGCTCCCGTCCTCCGGCGACGGAGCCTAGCGCGCGCCCACGGTGCATCCTCGTTGCGTCTGGATCAGCGGGGGCTGATCACCAGATTCCTGAAGTACGCCTCGGTGGTCCGGTGCGCCCAGAGCGCCACGGCTCCGCCCTCCGATCCGTGCTTGAGGTCGAGGACGACGAGGGTCGGCTGGGTGGCGCCGTTCACGTAGAGCTCGGCGCGGGTGCCGGACACCTTCACCCGCATGGACGTCCACACCCCCGGCTGGAGGTCCACGTAGCTCTCGTACTGGCCCGGCGCTTCCTTCCGGAGACGATGCCACGGGTAGTCGGGAGTCGACGCGTACTGAACGGCGTGGTTGCGACGGAGCTGGTCGTCGGCGCGGCCGTTGCTGGGCCGCAGGTACATGTCCTCCGACCGCGCGCCGTCGGCGGAGACGTGGAACGACACGCCGATGAAGCCGCGCATGTCCGCGGGAGCGCCTGGCAGCGGCGCGCCGGCCACCTCGAGGGAGATCTCCCCGTCCTGGAGCTCCAGCCCGTCGATGATGGCCAGCACCACGTCATCCGGGCCCACCGCGTCCAGCGCGTGCAGCCGCAGCCCGCGCCGTCCGTCGTGGCTGACCGGTTCGGCACGGCCCTGGAGCAACCGGAGGCCTTCCGCGGACTCGAGCGAGAGCGTCCGTGCTCCCGGCGCCGGAGGAGGGGCCCCGCCGGTGGCGCACCCGAGGAGGCAGGTCGCGAGGAGCAGCGCGCTGGCTCCTGGCCGCCCTCGTCGCGCTGGAGGGTGCGTTCTGCAGCTGTCGTCGTGGCGTTGCACCGGGATGGCGTTCGTGGATCGCATCGCCCCGGGACGGTACCCGTCACGGCGATCGCCCCGGACGGCCTCTGGCGGACACGCAGCCACCGCTCGCTGAGCCGCTGCAGCCGACCGGCACCCGCCGGCGGCGAACCGGGCTCAACCCGGAGCGGCCGCGACCGGCGATTGTCCGCGCTCGACGCCCAGCGCCGCGAGCTGACGGTCGTGCCACCGCGAGAGGAGGACGAGCGCCGCGATCGCACCGACGAGACAGGTGGCCATGTCCTCCTGCGTGTCCCAGGGATCGCCCTGCGTGCCGAGGAACGCGTCCGCTCCCTGGTGCAGCATCACCGCGGCGCCCCATTCCACCAGCTCGTACAGCGCGCTCACCGCGAGGCAGACCGAGAGCACGAGGAAGGTCAGCCACCCGCCGGTGCGCAGCGGCGTCCGCCGGAGCAGGACCTCGCGCGTCACCAGCGCCGGGACGAAGCCCTGGAAGAAGTGCCCCACCCGGTCGTAGTCGTTGCGGGCCAGTCCCAGCGCCCGCTGCGCCCAGAAGCCGAGCGGCACCTCGGCGTAGGTGTAGTGACCGCCGAGGAAGAGAACGCAGGCGTGGATCGCGATGAGCACGTAGACCAGCTCGGTGAAGCGAAACTTCCGGTAGGTCGCGAGGAGCACCGGGAGCGCGATGAGGAACGGGGCCACCTCCATCCACCAGGTGAGGCGGTCCTTCGGCCCGATGCCGGAGACGACCAGGGCCAGCAGGTCGACCCCGAGCAGGAAGAGAGGGAGACGGTCCTCGCGCCGCACGCGGCGGAGGAGTCTAGCGTCCGGGCACGACGCGCCTGCCAGCACGCCGCCCGGATGGCTCGGGCGTGGAAGGACCGCCTCTGCATCATCGGCGGCACCGGCGACATCTGCTACCACCGCGACCCGTGGGACGCCCGGTCAGGGGAAGGTCGAGTGCTGCTCCAGGGAGGTCCGGAGCTCCACCGGGATCTGCTTTCCCTGCGCTCCGGCGAAGGTCACCCGCGCGATCTGGGAGAAGGTCGCGGCGTGGTCCACCAGGGTGCCCGGCTCGAGCAGCAGCTCGTCCCGGTAGTCCAGGTTCGCGTCCACGACCTCGGCCTGGGCAGGGTCCACGCCGTTCCGGGCGAGGAACGCGGCGGCGAAGCGCAGCGCGCGACGGGCCGCCGCGCGCGGGTCGACGTCGTACTGCGCGCTCACCCGGGCGCAGCGTGCCGCGCCGCACGGCTCGAGGAGGTCGACGGTCATGGTCTTCTTCTGCACGGCGGGATCCGGGTCGGCAGCCGCCCAGGTCGAGCCCGGCGCGGTCGGATGGCCCACCACGTCGCGGATGACCATCTCGAAGCGCGCCACCGCGAGCTCCTTCACCTGCTCCGGACCGAACATCCCCCGCGCGCGCTCCGAGCCGGAGGAGACCAGGCCTCCGAGGACCTCCGCCGCCCGCTCGGCGCCCCGGACCTCCACCACCCGCGGCTCGGGGGTCACCACCAGGTCCACCGACAGGCCGCCACCCGGCATCCGCTCGCCGTCGAGGACGTCCGCTCCGTTGATCCGCACCGCCACCCGCTGGAGCTGCTGCGTGACGAGCGTGTTGTCCCCCTCCCGGGTGAAGCCCACGTTCCACACGAACTCCTGCTCCTCGCGTTGCCGGTACGGGCTTCCGACCAGGCTGGTCTCGTTCACCAGCTTCACTGTGCGGACGAACCGCGTTCCGGGTTGCGGCGCGTAGGTGAAGGTCGGGGCGACCGCCGGAGTGGTCGCGCACCCCACGGTGACCACCGCGACGAGACAGGCACGAGCCGTCATGAGTTCCTCCCGGAGCGGAACCGTAACCTCGGGGCCCCGGCGGGCCAATGGTCACGATCGCTACCGGGCGCGACGGAGCGGAGGGTGCGCCGGATGCCGGATGTGTGGTGGAACCCGGCACCGGAGGACACGGGATGAATCCACAGGCGTGGGGGGGAGTCGCCCTCTCGGTGTTGCTCGCAGGCGGCGCCGCAGGTCCGGATGCGGGGACGGAGGCGCTCCCCGGTCTCGAGCGCTACAGCCTCATCATCCTCCGGCGACCTGCAAACGGCGGCGCGAAGGTCGCGGACCCGGACGCGTTGCAGCGTCAGCACATTGCCCATCTCCACGCGATGGCGCGCGCGGGCAAGCTCGTCGTCGCCGGCCCGTTCGACGACCAGAGCGATCCACGGATGCGCGGGATGTGCCTCTACCGAGTTCCGCTCGACGAGGCGCGAAGGCTCGCGAACGAGGACCCGGCAGTGAAGGCCGGGAGGCTCGAGGTGGAGGTGCTCTCCTGGTGGGTGGAGAAGGGCGCGATGACCTTCCCGGTGGCCGAGGCCATGGCGCGGGAGAAGCGCTAGCCGCGGGCGAGAGGCTCAGCCGGCCGAGTCGGCGCGCGCGAGCAGCTCGGGGAGGCTGCCCGAGAGCGAGCGTGCCTCGGGGGCCGGCGCGCGGCGGAAGGCGAAGCGCCCCTCGTTCCAGCACAGCACCTCGAAGAGCGCGCTCGCCCCGGTGTGCGGACCGCAGGCGGCGTGGACCAGGGCGCCATCCTCGAACCACACCGAGCCGGTGCGGGCAGGAGCGTGGACGTCGAGCACCCCGGTCCTGCCGGCGCGGGCGTACAGCGACAGCACGTCGGACAGCAACGTGGTGGCGATGGTGCCCGCGCCGGCGCCGCCCGGGACCCACCGGCCGACCTCCGAACGCAGCCGCACCGGATCGACCGGGGCGGGGAGGTGGACGACGGGGGGAGGCAATGCATTGAACCCAGGTCCGTGGGTCACCACGACGGGAACGGGTCCCCAACGACCGCGTAGCTCTTCCACCAGGGCTGCACCGGAGGCCTTTGCGGTGTCGGCGGGTGTGACGAGCACGGAGGGTCGCTCGCACGCGATCCAGCCGAGGGCGTCCTCGTGGTCGCTTGTGCCGCGCACCGCAGCCGGGCCGAAGCCATGGCGGAGCACCGCGACCGAGGCGCGGAGCCGTTCCGAGGAGGCGTCGACGACCAGGATGGAACCAGGACGAGCGCTCACGACCGGGAACAAGAGCACCGAGCGTGCCAGGGCGTGGATCGTGGGTGCGGCGGTGTGGTGACCCCGGCGGCTGAGGTGGCGACGCCACCCCGGGTCAGAACGCAGGACGCGGGTGGGCGACCAGCGCTCGCCGTCCCCTGGTGACGACGCGCGCGCTCCCGAAGAGGCGGCCGTAGCGGTGGAAGAAGAAGGTGCGAAACACGAGCACCTGGGGAACGACCGAGAGCGTCGGGTAGAGGAGGATCAGCAGGAGCCAGCGAGGGCGAGCTGCGGGGAAGTTCGAAGAGGTGACCGGCTCGACCCAGTGGACGCCCACCGCGAGCAGCGTGCCTGCGGCGAGCGCGAGGGCCAGCGGACCGCGGAGCCAGGTCCACAGCTGCTCGCGCCGCCAGAGCTCGTCGCGCTGGAAGGTCGGGTCTCGCCAGAGCACTGCGAGGCAGACCCACGCGATCAAGAAGAGCACCGGGAGCGACAGCCCGCGCGCGAACGCGGCGAGGGCGACGGGCAAGAGCCCGAACAGCGCCCCCAGCTCGATCCACCGCGCGGCCCGTGTCACCGGCCCCTCCAGTGGCACCGGGGTGACGGAAGGCACGCGTCGAAAAGCAGACCCCCGGAATTCATGGAAGCACTAGCCTCCCCGGGCGATGCTGCTCCACCTGCTCGTCACCGTCCTCGCCGGCGCCGCGCCGGCCGCGGAGGAGAACCGGCTGGAGGACGGGTACGCGCTCACCCTCAGCGGCGGCGTGAGCCTCGGCAGCTACGAGGCAGGTCTCAACTGGGCCCTGGTGCGCACGCTCCGCACCCGGATGAACGAGATGCTGCTTCGCCGTCAGCCGAGACTGGTCGCCGTCACCGGCGCGTCCGCGGGGAGCATCAACGCGCTCCTCGTCGCGGCGATGTACTGCGAGACGGAAGAGTCCGCGGGCCGCTCGAGCATCGACGACAACCTCCTCCGCAGCGCCTGGCTGCACGTGGGCCTGGACGCGCTGCTGCCCGACGACCCGCGCGCCTACCGGCCCGACGACGCGGTGCTCGCCTCGGCGGCACTCGAGCCGGTGGTGGCCGACGTGCGCCGCGCGCTCTTCGAGGGCGGCCTGACCTTCCGTCCACGCTGCCGGCTGCCCCTCGGCCTCACCGTCACCCGCGTGGAGCCGCTGGAGCAGAACGTGGGCGGGCTCCGCGTCACCTCCCAGCGCGCGGTGCTCCCCCTCCTCTTCGACATCGACGACCAGGGCAAGGTGCGTTTCGAGCGCCAGCTGCTGTCGCAGTCGAGTGACTCGAGCGAGAGCCGGCTCGCGCTGGCGGACGTGGCCGAGATGGGAAAGGTGGGCGTTCACCCCGAGGTGGTGCTGCAGTCGCTGCTGGCATCGTCCGCCTTCCCGCTCGCCTTCCGTCCGCGGATTCTCTGCGAGTGCGCGACCGAGTGCGGAGCGGATCCCGAGGCGCAGGACGGTACCTGCCCCGGTCCGCAGGGCACTCCGCTCACCGGGCTGTCCTGTCACGTTCAGTCCGCGGCGCAGGGCGGCCGTGCCCTGAAGATCTGCATGCGCCGTTTCGTGGACGGCGGTGTCTTCGACAACGCGCCGGTGGGGCTGGCGCTGGAGCAGTCGGAGGCGTTCTTCCGCCCCGGGATCCTCAAACCGCTCACGGCCCTGTTCGTGGACCCGGACATCCGCCGCCTGCCGGCCGTGAGCCGGCGCGAGAAGGTGGACCGGAGTCTCCGGGGCATCGGGGCCATCGGCACCTTCCTCGGCGACCTCGTGACGACCGCGCGGAACCGCGAGCTGTCCCGTGCCGCGCAGGCCGGCCGGTGGAACCGCACCACCCGGCGCCTCCTCGTCGCCAGCTCGGGACAGGTGAGGGAGTACCTCGAGCTGATCGGCGAGCTGGTCGACCTCGATGGCCCACCGCCGAGCGTGGCGCTCCCCCCGGGCCTCCACGGGAACCAGGCCGAGCGGATCCGGATCGGCCGCACCCTGCAGAGCTGCCTCCTGCGCCTCGCGCCGCGACCGCTCGACGCCGCCTCCGAGGCTCTCGGACGTCAGTGCGCCGGATTCTTCCGGGGCGAGGCGGTGAAGGACCCGCTGGACTCCGACCCGGCGGTGAAGGCCCGGGTGGCCGAGCCCCTCTCCGATGCGGAGATCGCCGATCTGGCCGGGCTGGTGACACGGACGTTCGGAAACGCGCGCAGCCCGGCCCGGCAGAGCTCGGAGCGGAAGATGCTCGACCCCGCGACGAGCACGAAGGGCCGGGTGGAGGTCGGTCGCGCGCTCGCCGACAAGCTGGAGATCGTCTCGCTCTTCCAGATCTTCCTCGCCGACCAGCTGGGAGGGATCGGCCACGGCGAGCTGCCGGAGTCGCGGCTGCTGCGCCTCCGCGAGGAGGTCCTCGAGTTCCTCACCCAGGGCGAGCATCTCGGGCCGTCGGCGGCGCGGCTGGCGGCCTCCCAGCTCGAGGATGCGCTCGGGCAGATCGCCGCGCGCTCCGGCCCGGGCACGATCCCCGCAGAGGCCCGGCGCGTGCTGGAGGACGTCCGCGGCGAACCCTCCGGGACCCTGTTCCAGATCTCGAGGATCCTCCCGCTGCTCTCGGCGCTCGACGGCGTCCCCCCGTCCGCGGTGGACGCCTCGCTCCTCAGGGCGTGGCAACGACTGGATCGGCTGGTCCAGCTCCGACCGCGCCTCCAGGCGCTGGCGGCGGACACGGTCCAGATCGCCGAGCGGGCCCGGTCGCTCCTGCCCGAGGGGACCCCCGAACGGACGCTCGCCCTGTCCACCCGCTTCAGCCCGCTGGCCGGAGCCCAGCTGGCGAACTTCGGGGGCTTCCTGGACCAGCCGCTCCGCGAGTTCGACTACTACGCCGGTGTCTACGATGGCCTCCACGCCGCTGCGGTGTTCGTCTGCCGCGAGCAGGACCCGGACGACACGACGCGAACCGCCCCGATCCGTCAGCCGAGCAGCTGGGAGCTGGACCTCTCGAAGATGGAGACCCAGCGCTGTGTGGGCGAGGCGATGGGGCAGCTCGCGGAACGCCTCGGGGTGCGCACCTCGCAGAAGGCCTCGACGCTCGTCGGGTGGCTCGCGCGCGCCGAGCTCGGTGCGTGGATCGGCAGCAGCAGCCTGGCCGACAAGGAGCTCGCCCGGCCGGAGTGGAGCTGGCTCGGGCCGCCGGGAGATCCGTACGCGCTCGGATCGCTCGGCATCGTGGGGTACGTGCTGCTCTCGCAGAAGTCGCCATGCACCGAGCACGATCGCGAGGCCCTGTGCATCTCGGACCTGAGCTTCGACGAGTTCCTCTCCGCGCTGCGCGATTCGGGCTACAAGTCGGAGTCGCGGGCGATGCGGCTCGCGGTGGAGGACCCGCGCCAGTTCTGGCGGGAGACGGTCCAGCGCGGCCTCGACCGCGCCGCGACCATCGAGCTCACCTCGACCGTGGCCGACGCCGGTCAGCGGAAGGGAGTCCTGTTCGCCCTCTCCGCGGGCGAGGTCTGGACGCGCGGAGACGTCAACGGCACGTCGGTACGCTTCGCGCTCGACCCCTCCACCATTCCCTCGGTGCCGCTGGCCAACGGCCCGGAGTGGGCCATCTGGGCGGCGCACGCCGTGCCCTACCGCGCCTCCCTGGACGTGGCGCGGGGCGGCCTCGCGCTGTCATGGATCGAGCCGGCGCTCCGGCTCGGCCCACGGTTCTCGGTGCTCTCGACACTGCAGCTGGTGGACATCGAGTTCGGGCAGCGCACCAGCACCACGTTCGGCATCCGGCCGGCGCTCCACCTCGGCGGTCTGACGGTCAACGCCGGCCCCCGGCTCGCCGTGCACTGGAACGGCGGCACCGACTGGGGCGGCGAGGTGGGCGTCTCGATGCTGCAGGACCGGCTGGGCCTGTCGGTGGGCGTGAGGCGGCTCTCGGGCTTCCACGACGTCTTCGTCGCCCTGAGCGTCTCGGACGTGAACGGGATGCTCTACTGGCTCACGCCCTGGGCGGAGCGGAAGCCGGTGGACGTCACCGACCCCGTACGTCCGACACGGTGAGCACGAAGTCGAGCTGCTGGTTCAGAGAGGCGAGCGAGCCGCCGCACTTCACCGCGTTGAAGTCCACCTTCGACACGAGCGAGTAGCGATAGTCGGGGATGGAGAGCGCGACCACCTTCCCGGAGAATGTGGCGCCGCCCGGGGGGACGTCGGTGACCTGGTAGTGGCACTCGCCCCAGCCCGCGGCGAGCACTCCGTCGGCGTGCACCAGCTTGGTGCTGCCGTCGTCGGTCTTCATCACCAGCACCACGTTGTCGCAGCCGACGTTCGCCAGCTCGTCCCCGGTGGACTGGGCACGGAGCGAGGGGTCGAGGGTGATGCGCCCGCCGACCCAGCAGGGTCCGTCGGTGCGGACGAAGGCCGGGCTCGCGCCGGCGGCGGGCGTGGGTCCACCTCCGCCGGATTCGCTCTTGCCCGAGGCGCATCCGGCCAGGGAGAGAGCGAGCAGGGGAGCGAGGAACGCGCGGCGCCGCTGCGCGAGCCGGGGGGGGACCGGGCGCGCGGATGTCGTCTCGTGCACGGCGCACATGACAGCGCGCGGCTCGGCCCGGGGTCAACTGACATCTGGTGGACGTCTGCGTCCTGCCGCGGCGGGGGTCGGTGCCTAGCTTCCGCCCCCGGAGGACGACACGGAGAATGGGGAGGGTACTTCGGCGCACGTGCTGGGTGCTGGTGTGCGTGCTCGCCGCATGCGGGGATCGCCGGAACACGGTCAGCGTGGACGGGGCGCTGGAGCTCGCGCCCGAGGCGCTCGACTTCCAGCAGGTTGCCGTTCACGACCAGCGCAGCCTGCCGCTCACGCTGCGCAACAGCGGGCGCGGCCGGCTCGACCTGACCGGGGTCGCCGTCCAGGGAGCCCCGGGAACCACCTTCCGCTTCTCGGTGCCGGGGCAGAACGCGATCCTCCCCGGTCAGACGGTGCAGGCGGAGGTGGTCTTCCAGCCCGGCGCCGCCGGACCGGCGAGCGGGACGCTCGTGGTCACCACAGACAGCACCACCTCGCCGCAGGCGACGGTCGGGCTGAAGGGCCTCGGCGTCGACGCCCTCGCGTCGCTGAAGGAGGACGCGCTCGACTTCGGAAAGATCGAGATCGGCGCGGAGAAGATTCGCCAGCTCACCCTCACCAACCCGAGCCCGCTTCCCGTCCAGGTGACTGGACGCATCGTGGGCGCCGGCGCGGACGAGTTCTCGATGTCGCCGGTCACCCTGGCACCCGGTGAGACCCGCACCCAGGACGTGAGCTTCCATCCGCAGCGGGCGGGAGTGAAGCGCGCCGCGCTCGCGGTGACGCCCTGCAAGGGATGCGGAGACGTGCTGGTGACCCTCACCGGCGAGGGCCTGGAGCAGGCCCTGATCGCCGAGCCGGCCACGGTCGACTTCGGCCTCGTCCCCACCGACTTCACGGTGAACGGGATGGCCGTGCTCAAGAACCTCTCGACCGAGCCGGTGACGGTGACGAGCGTCGCGGTCACGGGCGATGACGGCTTCTCCAGCGGCGGCACGCCGGTGCCGATGGTCATCGCGGGCGGAGCCACCGCGACGGTCGCGGTCAACTACACCAGCACGCACCTCGACGCCGCGGCCGGAACACTGACCGTTGCCCACGACAGCGTGCGCCACCCCACGCTGGACGTCCCGCTGAGCGGCGTCGGCGGAGGGACCAAGGTCTGCGTGGCGCCGCTGCTGCTCGAGTTCGGCAAGCACGCCGTCGGCACCACCACCGACTCGCAGGTCATCGTCCGGAACTGTGGCGGGCCGGGGTACGTCTTCACCGTCGATTCGGCCACGCTCCTCTCGGGCGCCGGCTCCCAGTTCAAGCTCGTACCGCCGGTGGCCTATCCGGTGAGCCTCAACCCCGGGAACTCGGTGACCATCCCGGTCAGCTTCCAGCCGACGGTCTCGGGTGACGTGGTCGAGCAGCTGCAGATCGTGACCTCGGTGGCCGGAGGGACGGTGAACGTCCAGCTGCAGAGCACCGCCGCGGCCTCGGCCCCGTGCAACCTCCAGGTGACTCCCTCGGCGATCGACTTCGGCACGGTGGTGCCGGGGTCGCAGTCGCTTCTCGGAGCGAAGGTGCTCAATGCCGGGGCCGACGTGTGCCTGCTCCAGCAGATGACGCTCACCGACACCGGTGGAAACCTCTACGCGTTGCCGGCGGGCACCGTGAACAATCTGCTCATGGCCCCCGCCGAGTACTTCACCTTCGAGGTGCAGTTCACCGCTCCGTCGACTCCGGGCACGTACGCCGGGCTGGCGACGGTCAACGGCTCGGGCCAACCGCCGATCTCCCTCCCCCTGACGGCCTCCGTCGGCAGCACCTGCCTGACCGCCAACCCGGGGTACGTCGACTTCGGCTCGGCCAGCCCGGCCTGCCCGGCGCTGAGCCGGCAGATCAACGTGGTGAACGGCTGCTCCACCCCGGTCACGGTGAACTCGGCGATCATCGGAGCCGGAAGCACCGACGGTGAGTTCCTCTTCGCGGTCGCGCCTCCCGTCCCGCAGACGCTGGCCCCCGGATCCGGCCTGACGCTCGACGTGGAGTACCTGGGGCTCGTGCCGGGGCTGAACCTCTCGCCGCTGTACATCGACAACTCCCTCATCAGTCCGCCGCTCCTGGTCTCGCTGGTCGGAGAGTCGAGCTCCACCGCAACGCAGACCGACACCTTCTTCGAGGGCCAACCAGGCCAGGTGGACGTGCTCTTCGTCGTGGACAACACCGCCTCGATGCTCGAGGAGAGCCCCCGGCTCGTCGCCTCGATGCCGGCGTTCGCCAGCGCGGCGCTGGCCACCGGGGTGGACCTCCACGTCGGCGTGACCACCACCGGAATCGACCCCACCGGGGCGAGCTGTCCGGGAGGCGCGCAGGGTGGAGAGGCGGGCCGGCTCTTCCCGGCGAACAACAGCGCGCCGCGCATCTTCACCAACGGGACGCCCAACCTCGGGCAGGCGCTGCAGCAGGCGGTGCAGGTCGGCGAGTGCGCCTTCGAGCAGGAAGGGCTGGAGGCGATGCGACGGGCCGTCACGCCGCCCCTGGTGGACCACGCCGACGCACCGGGAACGCCGCTCGGGAACGACGGGAACCTCGGCTTCTACCGGACGACCGCGAGCCTGGCGGTGGTGGTGGTGAGCGACGACGACGACACCTCGCCGGACACGGTGTCCACCTACGTCCGCTTCCTCCAGCAGCTGAAGGGCGCGGGCGCCTCGGGGCGCGCCTCGCTCTACGCCATCGTCCCCTCGGGAGAGACGTGCCCGTCGGCGTCGGGCCAGGGCCTGCGGTACGCGGAGGCGGCGACGCGCACCGGCGGAGCGATCGAGTCGATCTGCGCCTCGGACTTTGGGCCGCTCCTCGAGGACGTGGTGGGGCGGGCGTTCTCCGCGCAGACCCGCTTCCCTCTCAGCGGGACACCCGATGCGTCGGGGGTCACGGTGACGGTGGACGGTGCCCCGGCGACGGGCTGGATCTACGAGCCGGTGTCCAACACGGTCATCTTCGCCCTGCCGCCGCCTCCGGGTTCGAAGATCGAGGTCACCTACACCCGCAGCTGCTCCTGAGCCGGCGACAATCTGGAGGCGGGCATCGGGTGCCGCGCGGGCGCGACAGAATCCCGCGGCATCGGAGAGCTGACCGCCCGTGACGGGTCAGGTGGGCCCCTCCCGCGCGCCGGGCCGCTGATTGACGCGCCCCGCTTCCCGTGCCACGACCTTCGCGATGACGCTCGCCGCCGGCACGCCCATCGGCAAGTACGTCGTCCGGCGGAAGCTCGCCGAGGGCGGGATGGCGGAGATCTACCTCGCCGCGGCGCTGGGCCCCGAGGGCTTCGAGAAGGACGTGGTGATCAAGCGCGTCCGCCCCGGCCTCGCCGGAGACCCGGACTTCGTGCGGATGTTCATCGCCGAGGCGCGGGTGGCGAGCCGGCTGAACCACGCCAACCTCGTTCACATCTTCGACTTCGACAAGCACGAGGACACCTACTACCTGGCGATGGAGTACGTGCGCGGCCACTCGCTCTGGGAGCTGCGCCGGCGGTGCCAGGAGCGGGGGGTCGCGATGCCGCCGATGCTGGTCGCGCAGATCGGCATGGAGGTCGCGCGGGGGCTGGCCTACGCCCACCGGCTGACCGAGAGCGGCCACAGCCTGAACCTCGTGCACCGGGACGTCACGCCGCACAACGTTCTCCTCAGCTTCGACGGCGCGGTGAAGCTCACCGACTTCGGGATCGCCAAGGCCGGGAGCGCGGCCACCACCTCGGGGATGCTGAAGGGCAAGTTCGCGTACATGTCCCCGGAGCAGGCCCGCGGGGACGCGGTGGACGCGCGCACCGACGTGTTTGCCCTCGGCGTGACGCTCTGGGAGCTGCTCACCGGTGCACGCCTGTTCGAGGGTGACGGGGACGTGGCCGTGCTCCGCGCCGTGCAGGAGCGCCTGATCGTGCCTCCGGCGCGGCTCAATCCGGGCGTGTCGGCGAGCCTCGACGCGGCGGTGATGCGCGCGCTGGAGCGGGAGCTCGCGCGCCGCTGGCCCACCGCCCACGAGCTGGAGCGCGCGCTGGCGGAGGTGGTGCTGGGCGGCGCCCGCTCCCTCGAGGACACCGACGTGGGAGCGTTCCTCCGCCGGATGTTCCCGGAGGAGGCGGGAGTGGCCGAGGCCGCTCCGGACACGGGCTCGATCCCCATCTCGCTGTCCACCTCGGCCCCTCCGGCGACGGTGGCGTACGAGCCGGCCGCGCCGGGTCCGGAGCCCCTCGCGCAGGGGACGGAGCGGCTGACCCCGTCGCCGGTCCAGCCTCCGCCGACCGAGGTCCTTCCCGTGCCCGGACGCGCGCGGCGCCGGTGGGCGGCGCTGGGGCTCGGCCTCGTCGCGGTCACGGTCCTCGCGCTCCGCACCGGCCCGGACCTGCTCGCGCGCTGGCGGACACGCGCCGGTGCGAGCGAGAGAGTCGAGGCCGCTCCCCCCGCGACCCGGGTCACCGCCCCGCCCACGCCGCCCGCTGCACCCCGGCTGGCGCCGTCGCTTCCTCCCGCGGAGGCGCCGGTGACGACGACGTCCGCCCCGGCTCCCCCGCCGCCAGACGCCACGCCGGAGGCCGACCGCGCGACCCGGGGCAGGGGAGAGGCCGCTGCTGCCGCCACGGCCCGCGCACGGCTGGTGATCCGCGCCAAGCCCTGGGCCGAGCTCCGCGTCGACGGCAAGCGGGCCGGCTACGTCCAGGGGAGCAAGACGGTGCGCCTGACCGCGGGGCGCCACCTGGTGGAGCTGACCGGCCCGGACGGCGTGTCGGGCGCCTACACGGTGCAGCTGGTGCAGGGCCACACGGCGACGCTCGAGCATCCACCCGCCGACCACTGACCTCGCTGCCGGGTCGGGAAACTCCTCCCTGAACGGCCGAGCCCTCTTGACGCGGATGGACCCCACTCAATAGCATCCAGTCAGTAGCCGATATTCTCAATCCGTCATTCAATGGATTATCTCGACCCGGGAGAGCTGGCGCGCATCGAGAGCGAGTTCGCCCGCGGCCTGTCCGCCGGGGCGATCGTCGAGATCTTCCGCCCCAAGGGCGTCCGCCTCTCCGAGGCCACCTTCCGCAAGTACATCCAGGCAGGGCTGCTCCCCCGGAGCCGCCGGGTGGGCCGCAAGGGCAAGCACCGCGGCAGCCACGGCCTCTACCCCGTCGAGTCGGTCCGCCGGATCAACGCGATCAAGAAGATGATGGCCGCGGGTCTCACCCTGGAGGAGATCCGCCGCTCCTTCGTCGGGGTGAAGAACCACATCGACCAGGTGGAGCGGAGCCTGGACGAGACCCTGACCGGCCTCGAGTCCGAGCTCGGCGAGCGTGCCCTGGCCAACGCGCAGCGGCGCTCGCTGCAGGGCGAGCTCAGCGGTCTGCGCCGTCGCGCCGAAGGTCTGGTGGCGGACCTCTCACGGGTCGGCAGCGCGCTCACCGCGCAGCGGGCCCTCGGCTCCGTCGAGCGGAGCGATCTGTCGTGACACCACCGGCGACCAGTTCCGCCGTCAAGCGGTCCGGAGGAGGGAAAGCGATGAGTGAGGCCAAGCCCGAGTGGACGGCGGAGCCCGGCGAGCCCGCGGCCCCGCTGCCGGCCCCGACGGAGCGCCGCCGCTCGAAGACCATGTCCCGCAAGGAGATGGCCCGCGAGCTCCGGCGGCGCCGTCTGTCCGGCGACGTGGATCCAGAGGAGCAGGAGCTGATCCGGAGCGTCGAGGAGAACCGGCCCCGGACCCGGGCCGACTGCATCAACGGCCCGCGGCCGTGTCTCTTCGTCTCCTGCAAGCACAACCTCTACCTGGACGTGAATCCCGAGACCGGGTCGATCAAGCTCAACTTCCCGGACAAGGAGATCTGGGAGCTCGAGCACACCTGCGCGCTCGACGTGGCCGAGAAGGGCGGCATCACCCTGGAGGAGGTGGGGGAGATCATGAACCTCACCCGGGAGCGGATCCGCCAGGTGGAGACGCGCGGGCTGGCCAAGCTGCGCGAGGCCACCGAGGACTAGAGACACAGGAAGGCTGAAGCGCCGCTGGATCGTCGGCTCGGGGTCGCCGGAGCCGACGCCGGGGCGAGGTGGACCCCCCGCCTTCGGGGCCATCGGTCGTTCGTTGACACCTGGAAACGTGCGGTGTTTCGTCGCGGGGTCTCCAGTTCACCCCTCACAGGACCCGTGATCGCTCTCCTCAGCGTCTCCGACAAGCGGGGACTCGTCCCCTTCGCCCGTGGTCTCGCCGACCTCGGATTCCAGCTTCTCAGCACCGGTGGAACCCTCCAGGCCCTCAAGGATGCAGGGCTTTCCGCGCGCAAGGTCTCGGAGCACACCGGAAGCCCGGAGATCCTCGGAGGCCGGGTGAAGACGCTCCATCCCCGCATCCACGGCGGCCTCCTCGGGCGCCTGGCGCTGGCCTCGGACCGGGCCGAGATGGAGGCGGGGGGCATCGCCCCGATCTCGGTGCTGGCGGTGAACCTGTACCCCTTCCGGGAGACGGTCGCGAAGGGGGTGGGCGAGGAGGAGATCCTCGAGAACATCGACATCGGCGGCCCGGCGATGATCCGCGCCGGCGCCAAGAACGCCGCCTCGGTCACGGTGGTGGTGGACCCCGCGGACTACGAGCCGGTGCTCGAGGAGCTGCGGCGCGGCGGAACCTCGGCCGACACGCGGCGCCGGCTCCAGCGCAAGGCCTACTCCCACACCGCGGCCTACGACGCGAGCATCGCCGGCTGGATGGGAGAGCGCGACGAGGTCACCTTCCCCGACGAGCTCGCCGTGGGCGCATTGAAGGTGCAGGAGCTCCGCTACGGCGAGAACCCCCACCAGCGGGGAGCCTGGTACCGCTCCTACCGGGAGCCCCCCGGGCCGTCGGTCTCCTTCGCCGAGGTCCTCCAAGGCAAGGAGCTCTCCTACAACAACCTGCTCGACCTCGACGCGGCGCTGGCCCTGGCGCTGGAGTTCCCCGAGCGGCCCGCCGCGGTCATCATCAAGCACAACACTCCCTGCGGCGTGGCACAGGACGAGGTGCTGGAGAAGGCCTACCGGATCGCACGCGCCGTGGACGAGGTGTCAGCCTTCGGCGGCATCGTGGCGTTCAACCGCGAGGTGGACGAGCCCACCGCCCGAGCCATGGCCGAGACCTTCCTCGAGGCAGTCATCGCCCCCGGGTACTCGGAGGCCGCGCGCACGGTGCTGGCGTCGAGGAAGAACCTCCGCCTCCTCGACGCGCGAAGGTCCTGGCCGCCCGGGGCGAGGGCGTTCCCCTCACTGGAGCTCCGCAGCATCTCCGGAGGTCTGCTGGTGCAGGACCGCGATGCCGTCGAGCCCTCCACTGAATGGAAGGTCGTGACCCGCCGCGCGCCCACCGCCGCGGAGATGGCCGCCCTCCGCTTCGGGTGGCGGGTGTGCAAGCATGTGAAGAGCAACGCCATCGTCTTCTCCACCGCCGACCGGATCCTCGCCGTGGGCGGCGGTCAGACCAGCCGGGTGGAGTCGGTGAAGATTGCCGCCGCCCGGGGCGGCGAGACCCTCCGGGGGAGCGCGGTGGCCTCCGATGCCTTCTTCCCCTTCCGCGACGGCCTCGATGCGCTGGCCCAGGCCGGCGCCCGCGCGGTGGCCCAGCCGGGAGGGAGCGTCCGCGACGCGGAGCTGATCGCCGCCGCGGACGAGCACGACGTCGCGATGGTGTTCACCGGCGTGCGGCACTTCCGGCACTGACGCCCGCCCCGGATGCGCTTCCGATGTGAACAGTGCAGCACCGAGTACCTCCTCCCGGACGAAGCCGTCGCCCGTGCGAGCCGTGCGCGCTGTCCGCGTTGCAAGCACTCCCAGCAGCTCCACCCGGGTGGCGTTCCGCTCACCACGCCCTCCGGGGGGAAGAGCCAGATCGGCCGCGTCGCGCTGACCACCCGGACCGTCGAGCCTGAGCCCGAGCCCGAGGAGGAGCTGTTCGGCGAGCTCGACTGGGAGACCGACAGCCAGCTCGACTTCGTCGTCGGGCGGAGCAACCTCGAGTACGGCGAGATGCCTCCCGCGCCTCCCGCGCCTCCCGCGGCCCTGCCGGCCCCGCCGCCCCCCGTGGCGAGCGCACCTCCGACCTCGCTGCGGGCGCCGAGCTCGGCCCCGCTCGACTTCAGCGACATTCCCATCGACGAGGCCGCTCCCGGCCCCGAGCTGCGCGGTGGACCCGAGGCGGACGCGTGGCCCGAGAACGAGCGCTCCGATCCGTGGAAGCGCACGCCGCTGCCGCCGGTCCAGCGGCCTTCGGGCCCGGGCCGCTCGCCCACCCCTCCGAGCGGACCTGCCGCGCCTCCGCCGCCCTCCGCGGCCCGCCCCGCGCAAGGCACCGCGGAGCCGCGCACACCGCCGCGCGGAGCCCCGCCGGCCATGCCCGCGGCCACACCCCGGCCCACGCCGAGGACCGCCGCCTCGCCGACCCCGGTGCCCGGCGCCGCCGCCACCGCTGCCGAGCCGTGCGGCGCCTGCGGGGGCAAGCTGGTGGACGCCAACGACCTCGCCAGCGGCGTCTGCGGTGCCTGCCGGGCACGGACCGCCGCGGCGCTCGGACGTGGGTCGCCCAGCGGCAGCTCCGGTGCCCCGGCTCTGTCCCGCGGCGTCGAGCCGGACACCGTCGACCCGGCAGCGCGCCTGGTCACCCCGCCCTCGAGGCCCCGGTACGCCTTCCGCACCATGCCCGCGCCGGACCGGCGGGGTCCGCTCTGGGTGCTGCTCGCGGTGCTGGTGGCCGCGGCCATCCTCTCCGGACTCCTCTGGTACCTGCGCGTGCGGCCCGACCCGGCAGACCTCGAGCGGGTCACCGGCGCGCTGCCCCGTCCGGGCAAGAAGCGGGCTCCGGCCGAGACCCGTCTCCCCGACGGGCTGGAGGCCCGGCTCGCCACCTGGAAGGTGCCCCCTCAGCCCGTCCCGGTGGCCGAGCTCGTCGCGTCGGCCCAGGCCGACATGGCGAAGGACACCGAGGCCTCGTACCTCGCCGCCGAGCACGCCCTGGAGACGGCGCTCGTCCAGGAGCCGAGAAACACCGACGCCCTCGGACTGTGGCTGGAGACCATCGCCCGGGGTCGGGGGAACCAGCTCCCGGCGGCCGAGCTCGAGGCGCTGATCCACCTCGGGGAGAGCGCGGTCGAGCGTCTCGGCCGTCAGTCCTCGCTCCAGGTCGGCCTGGCCAGCCTCCTGCTCGTGCGCGGCACCCCGCAGGACGTTGTCCGGACGCGCATCCTCGGTCAGAGCGCGGTCGACGCCTCGCGTCCGCCCCCTCCGGCAGTTCCCGGCGCGCGGTCCCCGGCGGAGGCGCTCGCCGCGCCCTCGCCGATCTGGGGAACCCGGGCCCGACTGGTGCTGGCCGAGTCGTTCACGGCCGCGTCGGCGGGTCTCGCCCTGTCGCTGCTGCAGGAGGTGCAGGACCGCGACCCGACCCAGCGGCGGGTGTTCAACGTGCGCGCCGCGGCGCACGAGGCCGCGGGGTCGCCCCGGGTCGCCGCCGCGGATCTCCAGGGACGCCTCGCGGTGGACCCGGACGAGCCCCGCACCGCCCGGGCGCTGGCGCGCCTCTTCGGTCAGGTGGGGGAGACGGCGCAGGCGCGGAAGCTCTACGAGCGCCTGCAGGCCAACCAGAGCACCCAGGACGGGCCGGCGGTGGTCGAGATGGCGGCGCTCCGGGCCGGCCCCGAGCACGCCCCCGCCGAGGCGGTGAAGCTCGTCACCCACGCGCTGCAGCGCGGGCGACTCACCGGGACGGAGCAGCTGCGAGCGCAGCTGTGTCTGGCCCGGGTGGCCCGGGCCGCCGGTGACCTCGCCACCGCCTCGCAGGCGGTGACCGCGGCGCTGGCCCTCGCCCCCGACGACGTCGAGGCGCATCTCCAGGGCGTGCTGGTGGAACTGGATCGCAACTCACCCGAGCGGGCCTCCGCGCACCTCTCGGTGGTGATGGATCGCCTCGGAGACCCGGCGCTCGCGGCGCTCCTGGAAGGCAAGGTGCGCGCCGCGCAGGGGCGCTGGCAGGCGGCGGGCGAGGCCTTCGATCGGGCGTGGGCGGCGGACGGCCGGCGGACGGACGCGCACCTCTGGGGCGGGGCGGCGTGGGCGATGATCGGCTCGCGCGATCACTCCATGCAGAGCGTCGCCTCGGCGCTCCAGGCTGACCCGTACCGCGACGGTCCGGGGATTCCTCCGCTCTGGCCGGGCGACGGGCTCAAGGGCGCCGCCGAGCGCCTCGTGCTCCTGAGCAAGGACGATCGCGACGGCCAGCCGCTGCTCGCCGAGGCCGTGCTCCGTGTGCACCAGGGCGACGCGACCGCCGCGGAGGCGCTGGTGGACCGCATCCTCAAGACGGGCGCGACCCAGGCGGTGGTGCTGGGGTGGAAGTCCATCCTGCTGGGTGCCCGGGGAGACAGCGCCGGCGCGCTCGCGCGTGCGCAGGAGGCGGTTGCCTCCGGCGGGCGGACCAGCGGCTTCGCCCAGTACGCGCTGGGCTCGGCGCTGCTGGCCACCGGCGACACCGAGGGCGCGCAGCGTGCGCTCCGCGAGGCGCAGAACCTGAGCCCGGGGCTGCTCGCGGCCCAGGTCCGGCTCGCAGAGCTGGAGGCCCGCTCCGGGGCCATCGTGTCCGCCCGGGAACGACTCCAGCGTGTCATCGTGCTCGATCCGGAGTACGCCTCGGCCTGGCGGGCCTTGTACCTTCTGCCGCCGGAGGGTTGATCGGACGCGATGCGGGTGCTGGTCCTGGGAAGCGGTGGGCGGGAGCACGCGCTCGCCTGGAAGCTGGCGCAGAGCCCGAAGCTCACCGCGCTGATCTGCGCGCCCGGAAATCCGGGCACTGCCGCGTTCGCCGAGAATCGCCCGGTGGCGCCGGACCACCCCGAGGCGGTGGTGGCCGCCGCCCGCGAGGCCCGCGCGGACCTGGTGGTGGTGGGGCCCGAGGCGCCCCTGGTGGCGGGAGTCGCCGACGCCCTGCGGGCGGCCGGCATCGCGGTCTTCGGTCCGGACGCCGCGGCGGCACGGCTCGAGGGAAGCAAGGCCTTCGCCAAGGAGGTGATGCTCGCCTCCGGCGTCCGCACGGCCGCCGGGCGGGCGTTCACCTCGGTCCCCGACGCGGAAGCCTGGGCCCGGGCTCGCGGTTCGGTGGTGGTGAAGGCCGACGGGCTCGCGGCAGGGAAGGGCGTCGTCGTCGCGCGCGACGCGGACGAGGCGGTCGAGGCGGTGCGCGCGCTCGCGGCCCTCGGCGAGGCGGGCCGGACGCTGGTCCTCGAGGAGGTGCTGGACGGCGAGGAGGTCAGCGTCATCGCGCTGTGCGACGGCGCACGGTACGTGCTGCTCCCGCCGGCGCAGGACCACAAGCGGCTGCTCGAGGGTGACCGGGGACCCAACACCGGCGGCATGGGCGCGTACTGTCCAGCGCCGGTGCTCGACGCCGCGGCGCTGGCCCGGGTGGGCGAGGAGGTCATCGCCCCGGTGCTCCGGACCATGGCCGGTCGGGGGACTCCGTTCCGTGGCGCGCTCTACGCCGGTCTGATGGCGGGGCGGGCAGGTCCGGCGGTCCTCGAGTTCAACGCTCGCTTCGGCGACCCCGAGGTGCAGGTGCTGACGATGTCGCTGGGAGAGGACCTGCTTCCCTGGCTCGACGCCTGCGCGCGGGGCACGCTCGCGCCGAGGCCTCTCGAGGTGCTGCCCGGCGCCTCGGTGGGCGTGGTGCTCGCGAGCCCCGGCTACCCCGCGGCACCGGTGACCGGCGGGCGCATCACCGGCGCCGACGCCATCGGCGGCAGCTGCCAGGTGTTCCACGCCGGCACCGCGATCCGCGACGGCGCGCTGGTGACGGCGGGTGGCCGGGTCCTCACCGTCTGCGCCCGGGGCCCCACCCTGGCCGAGGCCCGCGCCAACGTCTACGGGGCGGTGAGCCGCATCTCCTTCGAGGGGATGCAGTACCGGCGGGACATCGGGTCCCGGGGGCTCGGGACTCCGCGCCCGTGAGATGGCCCGAGCCCCCGATACTCGTCCGGTACCTGCTGCGCGAGCTGCTGGTGCCGCTCCTGCTCTGGGTGGTGTTCCTCTTCCTGCTGCTGTTCGTGATGCAGTTCCTGCGGGGAACCGAGGTGCTGCTCGGCTCGGCGGTGACGCCCTGGGACTTCCTGCGGCTGGTGGTGCACCTGAGCCCGCACCTCCTGGTGATGTCGCTGCCGGTCGGCTTCCTGCTCGCCATCCTCCTCGGCCTCGGGAGGCTGGGTGAGGACCGCGAGCTCCTCGCCCTGCTCTCGCTCGGGGCGACGCCCTGGCAGCTGGCCCGGGTCCCGCTCGCCGTGGGTGGCGGGCTCGGCATCCTGGTGCTTCTCCTGGCCGCCACGGCAGAGCCCTGGGGGCTGAAGCAGGTGAAGGTGCAGGTGAGCGAGGTCATCAAGAAGAACGTGCTCGGGGACGTGCGTCCGGGCGTCTTCTACGAGGACCTGACCGACCTCACCCTCTACGCCCAGGAGGTCGACCGCGAGCGAGGCGTGTGGACGCACGTGCTGGTCCACGACGACCGCGATCCGCGGGCACCTCTGCTGGTGCTCGCCCACGAGGGAACGGTGAATCCCTCCGGGCGCGGCGCGTCGCTCGCGGTGGGGCTGAAGGCGGGCGAGGTGCACCGCGCCGAGCACACCGGGACCGACTACGCCGTCCTCACCTTCCGCGACGGGAGCCTCTCCATCGGCGTGGAGGACTCCATCCTCCGGAAGAACCACTTCCGCTCGCCCAAGGAGGAGCTCACTCCCCGCGAGCTGCTCGCCGCGGCCGACGATGCGAGGGCCGGCGGCCGGAGTCCCGCACCGTTCCTCACCGCCTTCCACGTCCGCCTCGCGGAGGGGCTGACCCCGCTGGCCTTCGCGCTGTTCGGCGTGCCCCTGGCCATGTCCTCGCGCGCGGCGCGGACGCGGGGGTACATGCTCGCGCTCGGCGCGTACGTCGCCTACTACATCGTCGAGCGCAGCTTCGAGAACCTCGGCACCGCGGGCCGCCTCGCGCCCTGGCTCGCGGGCATCGCTCCGAACCTCGTCTTCGGCGCCTTCGGGACCTGGCTGTTCGTCCGCCTCACCCGGCGGGGGGTGGTGGCCTGATGCGCGGGCTGCTCCTCCGGCACATCCTCAAGCGCTACCTGGTGCTCGTCGGCGCGGTGCTCGCCGGGCTCCTGGTGGTGTTCCTGGTGGCGGACTTCGTCGACCGCGCACGCGCGTACACCGGCCCCAACTGGGTCCGGGACGTGGTGGAGCTCTACGGCTGGAAGGCGCTGGTGGCCACGCAACAGCTCGCGCCGGCTGCCCTGCTGCTGGCGAGCGCCACCCTCGTCTCGCTGCTCCGTCGCCGCGGGGAGCTGACCGCCATCCTCGCCCTCGGGTTCGGCCGGCGCGTGCTCTTCCTTCCGGTGGGAGCGGTGGCGCTGGTCACTGCCCTCGTCCTCGGGCTGATGGACGAGTTCGTGGTGGGGACGGCCAGCCGGCGGGTGGACGAGATCACCGCGCTGCGCTTCCACCGCTGGGGAGACTGGCGGTCCTTCTACGAGCGCAAGCAGTGGTTCCGGCACCAGGACCGCATCCTCCACCTCGAGAGCGGGGACGTGGAGTCCGGCTTCCGCGGCATCACCCTCCTGCGCATCACCCCCGACTTCGAGCTCGCCGAGCGGGTGGACGCCACGGGCATGCAGCACGCCGGCGGGACGCGGTGGCGCCTGGTGGGCGTGACGCGGCGGGCGTTCGACCGGCGCGGTGGCCTCAAGCTGACCACCCTCACCGAGGAGACGGTCGATCTGGGAATCCCCCGCTCCCTGCTGGCCATCCGGCCCGGACGGCCGGAGCAGATGCGCCTCCCGGTGCTGCGGCAGCAGATCCGCGCCCGGCGCGAGGTGGGGCTCCCCGACCGGCTCTTCCTCCTCGCGCTCGGAAACCGCTTCGCCTACCCGCTGGCCGGAGTGCCCGCGGCGCTGCTGGCGGTGGCGCTGGCGCTCCGTCCGGGCCGGGGCACGTCGCTGACCGGGGCGCTGGTGGAAGGCCTCGCGGTCACGATGGGGCTGTGGGGGCTCACCGTCATCGCCCGGGCGCTGGTGAACGCCGGCCGGATGGCGCCGTTCCTCGCCGCCGCGCTCCCCATCCTCGCCCTCACCGTGGCGCTCGCGGCCCTCCTCTGGATCCCGCCCGGGTGGGCGCGCCGGTTCCTCCGACAGAGGGGGTGGTCCGGAGCGCCGGCGTGAGCGCAGCACGGGTGGCGACGGTGCTGGTGGCCGCCTGGGCCGCCGCGTTCTGGCTCGCCGAGGGGCTGCTCCAGGCCGTCGCCGACGTCTCCCTCATCGCCTCGGCGGTCCTCGTCCTCCGCGGAGCGTCGCTCCCGGCCGGTGCGCGGCTTCCGGTGCGCGCCGCGCTCGGCCTCGCCGGGTGGCAGGCGGTGTCCCCGCTGGTCGCCCGCGCCGTCTGGGCACCGGGCCTTCCTCCGGCCGCGCTCTGGCTGCACTGCCTGGATACCGCCGCGCTCGCCGCCGCCGCGCTGCTGGGAGCCCAGGTGGTCCGCTGGACCTGGCCGGCCGCGCTCCTCGTCGCCGGGGGCCTGCTGTCGCTCGCGCTGTCCTCGGTCCAGCACCTCGTGCGCTGGTCCATTCCGGTTCCCGCCGTCCTCCGGGTGCCGGTCGACCGGGTCCACGAGACGTTCGGCGGCGAGGACCGCTACGCCGCCGGAGGCTTCTTCTTCCACCGGCTGCGGCTGGCCCACGCCTCGGTCGCCGCGCTCGGACCGGCGGTGGCCATCGCGCTCCGCCCCGCGCGGCCGCGAGTCCGGGCGCTCGCCGCTGCGCTCGGCGTCGCGTGCGTCGGCTGCATCGTCCTCGCCTACGCCCGGGCGGCCCTCCTCACCGCCTTGCTCCTGGTGGTGCTCGCCGCCCTGGTGGTGACCCGGAGCGCGCGGGTTCGCACCGCGGTGGGAGCCCTCGTCCTGCTCCTCGGGCTCGCGGCGCTGGTGAGCCCGGGCTGGCACGCGCGGCTCGGCGCGGCGACCGAGAACTTCGTCGGCGGCGAGCGGGCGCTGGCTCGTGGGGCGGGCTGGGACCTCGTGCACCAGCACCCGTGGCTGGGCGTGGGCTTCGGCAACTACCGGACCGCGGCGCTGGCCAGGGCAGGAGTGACCGGCATCACCGACCAGCTCTCGCGGGACGCCCACTCCATCGCCCTCACCGTCTGGGCGGAGACGGGGCTGCCCGGGCTGGCGCTCTGGGTGCTCCTCCACGCCGCGCTCCTGCGCGCGCTGCTCCAGCGGGCCCGGGAGGGGAACACGGTCGCGCTCGGGGCGGCGCTCTCCTGGATCGGCTACCAGACGCTGGGCATCGCCCACTACCTCCCCTTCCACCCCAGCGTGTCACTGGGGTTCGCGCTGGTGTGGGGCGTGGGTCTGGTTCACAGGGCCGAGCGGTAGGCCGTCAGCGTCTGCCGCGCGCACCGCTCCCAGGTGTAGGCCCGGGCCCGCTCGCGACCGGCGGAGACCCAGCGGGCGCGCATTCCCGGGTCCTCGAGGAGCGCGTTGCTGGCGGCGAGCCACGCCTCCGGAGCGTCGGGGTCGAGCAGCCCGGCGGCGCCGCCGGTCACCTCGGGAAGCGATCCGGCGTTGGCGGCGAGCACCGGGGTCCCGCTGGCCATCGCCTCGAGCGCGGGGAGCCCGAAGCCCTCGTGGCGCGAGGGGAGGAGGAGCGCCTCCGCGCCTCCGTAGAGCGCGGGCAGGTGCGCCTCGTCGACCTGGGAGAGGACGCGGGTCGGGCTGGGGAACACCCGTCCCGCCGCCTCTCCGGCGAGGAGCACGAGCGGCACGGGGAGACGAGCGGCGATGCGCGCGAGGAGCGCGAGGTTCTTGTGGGGCTTGGGGTTGCCCACCGCGAGCAAGTAGCGGGGTGGAAGCCCGTAGCGGGCGCGCACGGCGAGCCGCTCCTCGGGCGTTGGAGGCCGGAACCGCGCATCGACTCCCGGAGGGACGACGGTCCAGCGCGACTCGGGCACGCCGAGCTGGCCGGCGAGCTCGCGCCGGGCGAACTCGGACACGGTGAGCAGGGCACGGGCGCGACGCACCGTCGGGCGCACCACCAGCCGGTAGTACACCGCGGTCAGCGCGCCGAACTCGTCGCCGCGGACGAGGTGCGCGGCGTCGTGGAGCGTCGCCACCAGCGGGCCGCGCCAGAGCAGCGGGACCGAGAACGACGTCGCGTGGAAGAGCGAGGGGCGGAGCCGCCGGAGCACGGCCGCGAGCGCCGGCTGCTCGAGGGGGGACAGGAACGCCGCCGGCGCGGGATGCACCGTGAAGCCTGGCGCGAGCGGGCCGAGCTCGGGGAGCCCGCCCGGTGGCCCGAGCCCCTCGAACGCGAGGTCCGGCGCGAGGGCGGGCAGCACGCGGGCCAGCTCCAGCGCGTACCGGGCGATGCCGTGCAGCCGGCCGGACACCATCCGAAGGTCGATGAGCACCCGGGAGGCCATGTTCAGTGCCGCGGCCGGGGCATGCTACACGGGAGCGACTCGAACCCCTCGTGATTCGCGTTGCTCTCGTCCATGACTGGCTCACCGGGCGCCGTGGCGGAGAGCTGGTGCTCGCCCAGCTGGTCCGACTCTTCCCCGGCTCGGAGATCTTCACCCTCCTCCACGTGGCGGGAAGCGTGGGCGCGGACGTGGAGTCGCGTCCCATCCACACCTCCCTGCTCCAGCGGGTGCCGGGCATCGCCCACCGCTACCGGACCCTGCTCCCGCTGATGCCGGCCGCGCTCCGCGCGCTCGACCTGCGCGGCTTCGAGCTCGTCGTCTCCTCCAGCCACTGCGTCGCCAAGGGAGCCCGGGTTCCGCCGGGCGTGCCCCACCTGGCCTACGTCCACTCGCCCATGCGTTACATGTGGGATCAGTTCGACGCGTACTTCGGGCCGGGTCGCGCCAGCCTTCCGGTCCGCCTCGCGGCTGCGGCGACCCGGCCGGCCCTCCAGGCCTGGGACCGGCGCACCGCGGCCGATCCCGACGCGCTGGTGGCGAACAGCCAGCACGTGGCACGGCGGATCTCCCGCTTCTGGGGCCGCGAGGCGGAGGTCATCCACCCGCCGGTGGACCTCGCCCGGTTCGACCTCGGCGACCGGCCTCGCGATGGCTACTTCCTCTGGCTCGGAGCCCTCGCGCCCTACAAGCGGGTGGACCTGGCGGTGGAGGCGTTCCGCCGGACCGGCCAGCCGCTGTGGATCGCCGGCGACGGGCAGGACGCGCGGCTGCTCCGCGAGGGGCTTCCTCCCAACGTGCGCTGGCTGGGAAAGGTGCCCGATGCGGAGGTCCCCGGGCTGTACCGCGGCGCCCGGGCGCTGGTCTTCCCCGGCGAGGAGGACTTCGGCATCGCTCCGCTGGAGGCCCTCGCGTCGGGCCGCCCGGTCATCGCCCTCGCGCGTGGCGGCGCGCTGGAGACCCTCACCCCGGAGACGGGCCTGTTCTTCGACGCTCCGGTGCCGGAGGCCCTGGTCGAGGCGCTCGGACGGTTCGAGGCCTTCGAGCGCGGCTTCGAGCCCGCGCGGGCCCGGGGCCGTGCGGAGCTGTTCTCGGAGGAGCGCTTCCGCGATGCCATTCGCCGGAAGGTGGAGGCGGTGATCGCCGGCCGTCCCGACCTCCGCGACCGGCTTCCGTGGTAGTGCAGGGACGTGTTCAACCGGCTGCAGCGGTTCTGGACATCGATCAAGGTCGCCATCGACGTGGTGATGCTCACGCTCGCCTTCGCCCTGGCGTACGTGACGCGCTTCGATGCCTTCACCGCTCCCCGGCCGCCGACGCGGGAGACGCTGGTCACCCTGGTGCTGGTGCTGGTGCTGTTCCCGGTGGCGTACCGGCAATCGCGCCTCTACGCGACCAACCGGGTCCGGACCCACCTGGAAGAAGTGTTCGAGCTCTTCAAGGCCACCATCACCGGGAGCCTGGTGCTGGTCGCGCTGACCTACTTCGGCCGCGAGCGCTACTCCCGTCTCACCCTGGTGTTCTTCGCCGGCTACTCGTTCGTGCTGGTGGCCGCGACCCGGGTGGCCTTCCGGATGTGGCTGGAGTCGCTGCGCCGCCGGGGGCTGAATCTGAAGTCCATCCTCCTGGTGGGAGCGGGAGAGCTCGGCGAACGGGTGGTGGAGACCATCGAGCATCACCGCGAGCTCGGCTTCCGCGTCACCGGCGTGCTCTCCCGGGACCTGCTCCTCCCTGACACCACGGTGCGCGGGGCGCCGGTCATCGGGACGACCGACGATCTGGAGAAGGTCCTCCGGGAACGCCCGGTGGACCAGGTCGTCCTCGCGCTGCCCTCGGAGGACATGCCGCTCATGAAGTCCCTGATGGAGCGGCTGGCGCTGCACACGGTGGACGTGAAGATCGTCCCCGACCTCTTCCAGTACGTGACGCTCTACGGCGGGCTGGAGGAGTTCGGCGGGCTGCCCATCGTCAGCCTCCAGGGCGGCCCCCTGGAGGGGTGGAACCTGGTGGCCAAGCGCGCCTTCGACGTCCTCTTCTCCGCGCTCGCGCTGCTCATCCTCTCGCCGCTGATGCTGATCACCGCCGTCGCGGTGAAGCTCACCAGCCGAGGCCCGGTGCTCTACCGCCAGGAGCGGATGGGGATGGACGGCGCTGTCTTCCCCATCCTCAAGTTCCGCACGATGCGGGTGGGCTCGGAGCAGGCCGGACCGCGGATGGCCACCGCCGGGGACGACCGTCGCACCCCCGTGGGAGCGCTCCTCCGCCGGACCTCGCTCGACGAGCTGCCCCAGCTGTTCAACGTCCTCCGCGGCGACATGAGCCTGGTCGGTCCGCGGCCGGAGCGACCGGTGTTCATCGAGGAGTTCAAGCGGCAGATCCCGAAGTACCACCTGCGGCACAAGGTGAAGTCGGGCATCACCGGCTGGGCGCAGATCAACGGGCTGCGCGGCCAGACCTCGATCCAGAAGCGAATCGAGTACGACCTCTACTACATCGAGAACTGGTCGCTGCTCCTGGACCTCAAGATCCTCCTCCGCACGGCGCTGGGAGGCTTCCTCTCCCGCAATGCCTACTGAAGCGAGGAGGGCACCTCGCGCGAGCGCGAGGCCTCCTGGAGGTCGAAGAGGGTTCGTCCCAGGCGGGCCATGCCGACGTCGATGCTGGCCTCGCTCTGGTTGGAGAAGTTGAGCCGGAGGAAGCCGTGCTGGGGCGGCCCGACGAAGAATCCGCTCCCGGGCACCACCGCGACCGCGTGCTCGATGGCGGCGTGGAACACCTCCTCGTCGCGCAGCCCGGGCGGCAGCTCGAGCCAGAGGAACAGGCCACCGTCGGGCGTGGACCAGCGCGTGCCGGGGGGCATGGTGCGCTCCAGCGCCCGGAGCATGGCCTCGCAGCGCCGGCGGTACTCCGCCCGGATCTGCCCGAGGTGCGCCTCGTAGTCGAAGGTCTGGAGCAGCTCGACCACCGCGTGCTGGGTCAGCGTCGCGGTGTGGAGGTCGCAGGCCTGCTTGGCGACGGTCATGGCCCGCATCGCCTGTCGGGGGCCGTGCACCCAGCCCAGCCGGAGCCCCGGGGCGAGGGTCTTGGAGAACGTGCCGAGGTGGAAGGTGAGACCCTCGGTGAGCGCGGCGATCGGCGCGGCGGCCGTCCCGCGGAAGCGGATCGCCCCGTAGGGGTCGTCCTCCAGCACCGGGACGCCGTACCGCCGGGCGACCTCCGCCAGCTCGGTTCGCCGGTGGGGCGCGAGCGTGGTGCCGCGCGGATTCTGGAAGTCGGGGACGACGTAGACCAGGGCCGGCCGGTGTTCCCGCACCGCCTCCTCGAGCAGCTCGGTCCGGAGCCCGTCGCCGTCGCCGGGGAGCGCCACCAGCTCGACCTCGTACGCGGAGAAGGCCTGGAGCGCGGCGAGGTAGCTCGGGTTCTCGACCAGGACCGTGTCCCCCGGGTCCAGCAGGGTGCGCGCCACCAGGTCGATGCCCTGCTGACTCCCGCTGACCATGATCACGTCCTCCGCGGTCGCGACGATGCCCCGGCTGCTCAGCCGGGCGGCCACCCACTCGCGGAGGGGGAGGAAGCCCTCGGTGATCCCGTACTGGAGCGCCGCGCCGGGGTTGCGTCGCAGCACCGCCTCGAAGGCCTGGGCCAGCTCGCGGGCCGGGAAGAGCTCCGGGGCGGGGAGGCCGCCGGCGAAGGACAGCACGTCGGGACGCTCCGCCACCTTGAGGATCTCCCGCACCGCCGAGGGAGCCACTCCCCGCATGCGCCTCGCTGTCTGGATCTTCATCGGGTGAGCTCCTTCCGCGGCGTGATGCGCGTCTCTTCCTTCACCGAGCAGAGGACGATGGTGGTCTGGGTCCGGGTGACGCCGGGCAGCGTGCGGAGCTCCTCGGTGAGGAGGCGGTCCAGGGTGCCGGTGTTCTCGGTCCGCACCTTGAGCACGTAGCTGTCCTGGCCGGCGACGCGGTGGCACTCGAGCACCTCCTCGAGGCCCAGCACCTTCCGGGCGAACCCGTCGAAGTACTTGGGATGCTCGATCGCCACGCCGATGAACGCGGTGATGTCCTTGCCGAGCTTCCGCGGGTCCACCTTCGCCGTGTAGCCGGTGACGACCTGCTGCTCCTCGAGCTTCCGGATGCGCTCGGCGACCGAGGGCTGGGACAGCCCCACCTTCTTCGCGATCTGCGCCTGCGTCAGCCGGGCGTCGGCCTGGAGCAGGTCCACGATCTCGGTGTCCACCTCGTCCATGAGAACGACATGATGCGCCCTCCGGACAGTTATTCAATAGGCCGTAAGCTTGTATCGCCTATTTTGTATCGAAAGTGTCCCGTCGGCGGGGTCCGCGCCCTTGGGATAGCCTCACTCACGGTGCGGAAGGACCGGGGCGTGAGGGCGCGAACAGAGCCACCGGAGACTGACGCCATCGTCGGGCGCGGGAGAGGCGCCGTCGTTCGGACGACGGAGCTGGCCGTCGTCCTCGTCGCCTACGTGCTCTCGGCGCGGCTGGGCCTCACGATGGTGCCGGTCAGTGGCCTCGCGACCCTGGTCTGGCCGCCGACGGGCATCGCCCTGGCCGCGCTCCTCCTCCGGGGCGTGCGCCTCTGGCCGGTGGTGATGCTCGGCGCCGTGGTGGCCAACGTCTGGAGCGGAGCCTCCTTCGGGGTTGCCCTCGGCATCGGCATCGGCAACACGCTCGAGGCGGTGCTGGCGGTCGCCCTGCTCACCCGGGTGGCCCGGATTCACCTCGCGCTGGATCGTCTGGTCGACGTCGTCGCGCTGGTCGGTCTGGCGGCCATCCTCAGCACCACCGTCAGCGCCACGGTGGGAGTGGCCGTGCTCCGGTCGGCCGGGCTCGCGCTTCCCGGGCACGTGCTGGAGACCTGGCGCGTGTGGTGGGTGGGCGACGCGCTCGGGGATCTCGTCGTGGCGCCGGTGATCCTCACCTGGGCCGGCCTGACCGAGCTGACCATCTCCCTCCGCAGGGCGCTCGAGGCAGTCGCCCTGGCCGTCGCGGCGGTGGGGCTCAGCTGCTTCGTCTTCCTCCTGGGCCCGGCCCTCGATCCCGCGCCGTTCCGGCAGGCACACGTGCTGTTCCCGGTGCTCATCTGGGCGGCGATCCGCTTCGGCCCCCGGGGCGGGACGGCGACCATCCTCCTGACCTCGGTCTTCGCCGTCTGGGGGACGCTCGGTGGTCACGGCCCGTTCGCCGGCGCAGCGCCGGAGACGAGCCTGCTGACGCTGCAGATCTTCCTCGCGGTGGCGAGCATCACCGTCCTGGTGCTCGCGGCCGCCAGCATGGAGCGGGTGGAGGCGCTCAACGCCGAGCAGGAGCTCCTGGCCATCGTCTCCCATGACATGAAGAACCCGCTCGGCGCGCTCCGGCTCGGCGCACGGAACCTGCTGGGCCAGCCCCAGGCCGAGCTCGGACCGCAGGCCCGGAGGCACGGCGAGTTCATCGCCCGCTGTGCCCAGCGGATGGAGTCCCTGATCCGCAACGTCCTGGACTCGGCGACCATCCGGACCGGGCACCTGTCGCTGGTGCGCGCTCCGGAGGACCTCAGCGCGCTGCTCCAGGAGGCGGCCGACACCTTCCAGACCCTCGCCGACGAGAAGTCACAGCTGCTCCGGCTGGAGGTTCCGCCGTCCCTTCCCGTGGAGGCCGACCGGGAGCGCCTCCTCCAGGTCATCTCCAACCTGCTCGCCAACGCGGTGAAGTTCGCCCCCACCGAGGGACGCATCACCATCCGCGCCTGGGTGACCGAGGGCTGGGTTCACTGCTCCATCTCCGACGACGGGCCGGGCATCGAGGCGGACGCGCTGGAGCGGGTGTTCGACCCGTACTGGAGCGGGGAGTCCACGCGGGGGACGGGCCTCGGCCTGTCCATCGTCCGGGGCATCGTCCAGGCGCACGGAGGCGCGACGTTCGTCCAGAGCGCTCCCGGGATCGGGACGACCATCGGCTTCCGCCTCCCCGGAGGCTCCGGAGAGACGGCCCGCCGCGCCTGGATGCCGCGGATGCTGTCGCGGGGACCGGGGCCAGGGTAGCCGCCCCGTCCCGGTCGCCCCGACGAACGCTCAGTGCACCGTCAGGCCGCCGTCGACGGTGAGGATCTGGCCCACCACGAAGCCCGCCTCGGGCGAGGCGAGGTAGAGGACCGCGGCGGCGATGTCCTCCACCCGTCCCGGAACTCCCACCGGAACCATCTGCTTCGCAATCGCCTGGAGCGCGTCGAGCCCGCCGAACACCCGGTCGGCCATGTCAGTCACGATGGGACCCGGGGCGACGGCGTTGACCCGCACTCCCTGGGAGATGAACTCGATCGCGGCCGCGCGGGTGAGCGCGTTCACCGCGCCCTTCGTCGCGGAGTAGATGCTGAAGTCCGCGAAGCCGACGTCCGCCACCGCCGAGCTGTTGTTGACGATGGTGCCCTTCGTCTTCACGAGGTGGGGCAGGGCGTGCTTCATCGCCAGCCAGGTGCCCTTGACGTTGACGCCGAAGGTCTCGTCGAAATCGGCCGGGCCGAGGGTGCCGATCGGCCCGTTCTTGCCCTCGATGCCCGCGTTGTTGAAGAGCACGTCGAGGCGGCCGAACTCCCTGACCGTCCCCTCGACGACGGCCGCGACGTCCTGTTCCTTGGCCACGTCGGCGCGGAAGAACTTCGCCGTGCCGCCGGCCTTCTGGATGCCTTGCACCACCGCCACCCCTTGCTCCTCGCGCCGCGCCGCCACCACCACCTTCGCGCCTTCGCGGGCGAACGCCTCCGCCGTCGCGCGGCCGATGCCGGCGTTGCCCCCGAGGACCAGGACCACCTTCGACTCGAATCGCTTCATGGCTCGCTGTTGCTCCCTCGACACCGGGCCGGGGCGGGACGCCCCGGGAACCGGGTGCTGGGGCTTGGATGCACGTTCTGGAACGAGCGTTCCACAAAATCGACGCAGGCCGGACGTGCCTCCCGGAAATCGAGGGGTTAAGTTCGGCTGGATGGCCCGCCCCCGCGAGTTCGACGTCGACGAGGCGCTGGACCGCGCGACCGCGATCTTCTGGACGCGCGGGTACGAGGCGACCAGCGTGCAGGACCTCGTCGACGCGCTGGGGGTGAACCGGGCGAGCCTCTACGCCACCTTCGGCGACAAGGCCCAGCTGTTCAGCGCGGTGCTCGAGCGGTACGGACGGCAGGTGGACGGCGTCATCAGCGACGCCCTGGCGCCGCCCGCCTCGGGAGCGGAGGCGATCCGCGCCTGGTTCCGGGCCCTCATCGAGATGGCGACCCAGCCCGGCGGCCCGCGCGGCTGCCTCTTCATCGGCACCGTGAGCTCGTGCGCCACCGCGCCCGAGCCGCTCCGGGAGAAGGTGGTCGCGGCCGTTCGAGCGTCGACCGACCGCCTCCAGCAGGCCCTGGAGCGCGATCCGCGGATCGCCCGGCGGGAGAACGTCCGCACCCTGGCGCGCTTCTTCGCCGCCGAGGGCCACGGCCTGGCGGTCCTGGCCCGTGCGGGCGTGCGGCGCCAGGAGCTGGAGGCCGCGGCGGAGGTGGCGGTCCGGGTGCTCGAGCGCCCCCACTGACGGCGCGCGCCCGACGCGAGGCGCCTGCACGCAGACGTCACTTGCGCCCGTCGGACCCTGCGTATAGATATGCAGACTTCATGCATAAGTATTCCATCGGCGTCGTGGGGGCCTCCGGCTACTCCGGCATCGAAGTCTGCCGCGTCCTCGCCGCGCACCCCGGAGTGGAGGTCCGCTTCGTCGCCAGCGACCGCTGGGAGGGCGTCACCGTCCGCGCGAGGACCGGCATCGCCGGCGCGGTCGGCGCCCTGTCGTACGTACCCCACGCCCGCGTGCTGAAGGCCGCCCAGGACTGCGTGGCGGTCCTCCTCGCCACCCCGGCCGAGGCATCGATGGAGCTCGTCCCCGCCCTCCTCGAGCGCGGGGTGAAGGTGGTGGACCTCTCCGGCGCGTTCCGGCTCTCCGACCCGGCGGCGTACCCGACGCACTACGGCTTCGAGCACCAGGCGGCCGGCCTCCTCGCCGGCGCGGTGTACGGCCTGCCGGAGCTGGTCGACCGCGACGCCATCGCCTCGGCGCGCCTGGTGGCCAACCCCGGCTGTTACCCGACCGCGGCAGCCCTGGCCCTGGTGCCCCTGCTCCGGGCGGGCCTCCTCACCGACGAGTCCATCGTCGTCGACGCCGCCTCCGGCGTCTCGGGCGCCGGCCGCCAGGCCTCGGAGGCCTACAGCTTCTGCGAGGTGGCGGACGACGTCCGCCCCTACAAGGTGCTCCGGCACCAGCACACCCCGGAGATCGCCCAGTCTCTGTCCCGCGGCGCGGGGAAGCCGGTCCGCCTCACCTTCACGCCGCATCTGCTCCCCATCAAGCGAGGCATCCTCTCCACCGCCTCGGTCCGCCTCGCCCCGGGCATCGGTGGTGGCGCTCCGGCCGAGGCGCTCCGGGCGGCCTACCGCGACGAGCCGCTGGTGGAGGTGCTGGACGGCCCCGAGGAGGTCTCCATCGCCAGGACGGTGGGCACGCCGCGAGCCGCGGTGGCCGTCTCCAACACCGACTCCGGCTTCGACCCGGGGCGCGTCGTCGTCGTCTCATCCATCGACAACCTGCTCAAGGGGGCCGCGAGCCAGGCGGTGCAGAACCTCAATCTCATGCTCGGGCTCCCCGAGCGCACCGCGCTCGAGCCGGCCCCGGGGGTGTCTCCGTGAACGTCGAGGGGTTCCGCTTCGCCGGGCTCCACGCCGGCATCAAGCCGGCCCGCAAGGACCTGGCCCTGGTGGTGAGCGACGTTCCGGCGTCCGCCGCCGGCTGCTTCACCGTCAACCGCGCGCCCGCCGCGCCGGTCCAGGACGCCCAGCCCCGCCTCCCGGCGACCGGGGTCCGGGCGGTGCTGATCAACAGCGGCAACGCCAACGCCCTCACCGGCGACGCCGGCCGTCGCAACGTCGCCCAGGTGCGCCGTGCGCTCGGGGCCGCGCTGAGCATCTCCCCCGAGGCCGTCTTCACCGCCAGCACCGGCGTCATCGGGGTCCCGCTCCCGGTGGAGAAGATCACCCAGGGCCTCCCGCGGCTGGTCGAGTCGCTCGGCGCGAGCTGCGAGGCCGCGGCCGAGGCGATCATGACCACCGACACCCATCCCAAGGTGGCGCGGCGGTCGCTCCACCTCGGGGGTCGCGAGGTCAGCATCCTCGGCCTGGCCAAGGGCTCGGGGATGATCGCACCGCAGATGGCGACGATGATCGCCGTCGTCTGCACCGACGCGGCCGTCCCGCCGCCGGTGCTCGCCCGCGCGCTGCGCAGCGCGGTGGACGCGAGCTTCCACGCCGTGGTGGTGGACGGCGACATGAGCACCAACGACTGCGTGTTCGCCCTGGCCAACGGGCTGGCCGCCAACGCGCCGGTGGGCGAGGCGGGGCCGGACTACGAGAGCTTCTGTGCCGCGCTCACCGACGTCTGCGCGGAGCTGGCGCGGGACATCGCCGCCGACGGCGAGGGCGCCACCAAGCTCCTGACCGTGGAGGTCACCGAGGCCCCCAGCGCGGCCATCGCCCGGGACATCAGCAAGGCCATCGCGGTCTCCCCGCTGGTCAAGACCGCGCTGTTCGGCGCGGACCCCAACTGGGGGCGCGTGCTGGCCACGGTGGGGGCGCGCGCCGGCAGCCAGGAGTACCCGGTCGATCCGGAGAAGGCCGAGGTCCGGATCCAGGGCATCCGGGTGTTCGGGGACGGCGGACCGCAGGCGCACGACCCGGAGACGCTCCGGGCACGCATGCGCGAGCCGCAGGTCGTGGTGGAGGTCGCCCTCGCCGCGGGGAAGGACTCGGCCACCGCCTGGGGATGCGACTTCAGCTACGACTACGTGAAGATCAACGCCGACTACACCTCGCTCATCGTCCCCCAGGCCGACGGCTCGGTGCGCCGCGAGGACCGGCTCACCCGCTACAGCCCCGGATTCAAGCAGACGCTCCTGGTCGAGGCGTTGAAGTACATCTCGCGCTTCTCCGGGACCACCTGCGTCCTGGGCTACGGCGGCGAGGGTCTGCGCAAGAGCTCGCTGCGGGCGAGCTTCTGCGAGGACGTGGTCCTCCTCCGCTCGGTGGGGCTCCGGCCGGTGGTGGTGCACGGCGCGGTGCCTCCCGAGGAGGGGATGCCGCCGGTGGACCCCGACGTCCTGGAGATGGTGCTCACCGGCCGGATCACCGGAGACCTGGTCGCGCTGCTCAACGCCGGCGGCGGCCGCGCGGTCGGCGTCTCGGGCAAGGATGGTCCTCTCCTCCGGGCCGTCCCTGCGGCGTCGGGCGCGTTCCTTCCCGGCGATCGGATGGGCGAGGTGCGCGAGGTGAACCGCGGCTTTCTCGAGATGCTGACGGAGAAGGACTACCTCCCGGTCATCGCCCCGGTGGGCATCGGCCCCGGCGGAGAGACGCTGCACCTCTCGCCCGAGGGGGCCGCCGCCGAGGTCGCCATCGCCCTCGGCGCGCCGAAGCTCATCCTCCTCCAGGACGCGAAGGGGCTGCTCGCCGACGGTGAGGTCCGCAACCAGCTCACGGTGACGGACCTCGAGCACCAGCTCGCCGACGGAGCCGTCCCGCCCAAGAACAAGCCCCTGGTCCACGCCATCCTCCGGGCGCTCGCCGGGGGCGTGCAGCGGGTCCACGTGCTCGACGGGCGAGTGGCCCACGCCACCATCGCCGAGCTCTTCACCGACGACGGCGTCGGCACGCTGGTGACCGCCGGATGAGGGCGCGCGAGGAGCAGACCACCGAGGCCCGCCGCCAGGCGATCCGCCGCCTCATCCAGGGCCGCAAGGTCGCCACCCAGGAGGACCTCCGCGCGCTCCTGGCCAGCCAGGGCTTCGACGTCACCCAGGGGACGCTCTCCCGCGACCTCGCTCGCCTCGGCGCCCGCCGCGCGCCGGCAGCCGAGGGCGGGACGGTGTACGAGCTCCCGCCGGAGACCGCGGCGGAGGCTCCTCCCGGTCTCCTCGAGGCCCTGGACCCGCTGGTCCGCGGCGTCCGGGACAACGGGGCGCTGGTCGTGGTGCACACCACTCCCGGCGCCGCCCAGGCGGTCGCCCTGGCTCTGGACCAGGCGCGGCTGCCGGAGGTGCTAGGGACGATCGCCGGGGACGACACCGTGTTCGTCGCTCCGGTGCAGGCTGCCTCGGCGTCGAGGCTCACCAGGGTCCTGCAGGGACTCCTACGGAAGGGAAGAAGGTCATGAAGAGAGAGAAGATCGTCCTCGCGTACTCCGGGGGCCTGGACACGTCGGTGCTGGTCCGGATCCTCACCGAGGACTACGGCTACGACGTCGTGTGCTGCCACGCCGACGTGGGCGAGGCCCGCGACGCGAAGGCCCTCACCGAGCGGGCGAAGGCCGCCGGCGCGATCGCGATGGAGTTGGTGGACGCCAAGGAGGAGTTCGCGAAGGAGTTCTGCTTCCCCGCGCTCCAGGCCAACGCGCTCTACGAGGGCGTGTATCCGCTCAGCGCCGCGCTGAGCCGCCCGCTGATCGCCAGGCACCTGGTGGACGTCGCCCACAGCTACGGGGCGAGCGCCGTTGCTCACGGCGCGACGGGCAAGGGCAATGACCAGGTGCGCTTCGACCTGGCGGTCAAGGGGCTCGACCCGGCGCTGAAGATCATCGCCCCGCAGCGAGAGCGGAACATCAGCCGCGACGAGGCGATGGACTACGCGGCCAAGCACGGAATCATCGTCCCCACCACTCGCAAGAGCCCGTTCAGCATCGACGAGAACCTCTGGGGCCGGAGCATCGAGGGGGGCATCCTCGAGGAGCCGAACACCGAGCCGCCGGAGGAGGCGTTCGCCTGGACGAAGTCCTGGAAGGACGCCCCGTCGGAGCCGGCGCTCCTCCGGATCGGCTTCGAGGCCGGGTATCCGGTCAGCGTCAACGGCGAGAAGCTCTCGCCTGCCCGGCTCATCACCCGGGTGGGTGAAGCTGCGGGCCTGCACGGGGTGGGGCGCATCGACCTGATGGAGAATCGGGTGGTGGGCATCAAGAGCCGTGAGAACTACGAGTGCCCTGCAGCGGTGACCCTGATCGCCGCGCACCAGGACCTCGAGCGCTTCACGACGCTCGGACTCTCGGCGCGGACCAAGGCGCAGCTGGACACGACCTTTGCCCAGCTCACCTACGACGGGTTCTGGTACTCGCCGCTCCGCACCGCCATCCAGGCGTTCAACGACGAGCACAACAAGTTCGTGACCGGCGAGGTGACGATGAAGCTCTTCAAGGGCTCGTTCCGTGCCGTGGGCCGGACCTCGCCCTTCGGGGTCTACAACAAGCTCCTCTCCACCTACGGGCGGGAGGACCGGTTCGACCACCGCGCCGCGGAGGGCTTCATCAACCTGCTCGGTCTGCAGCTTCAAGAGTACAGCCGCCTCCACGGGGGAGGGGCGTGATCGCCAAGACCGACGCGGCCGGAGGCCCCTCGCTCCTGCCGGAGGTCCTCACCTTCTCCAGCTCGCTGGAGCAGGATCGGGCGCTCCTCCGCGAGGACCTGGTGGGCTCGATGGCTCACCTCGCCATGCTCTCGCGCCAGGGCATCGTCCCGGCCGAGGCGGCGCGGGCGATCCATGACGGCCTGGTCGGTCTGTGGCGGGACGCCGGGTCGGGAGCGTTCGTCCCGGCGGGCGAGGAGGACGTGCACATGGCGGTGGAGGCCGAGCTGACCCGTCGCCTGGGTGAGGTCGCCGGCTTCCTCCACACCGGTCGCTCGCGCAACGACCAGGTGGCCCTCGACCTGCGCCTCTTCGTCCGCGAGCGGTGCGCGGACGTGCTGGCAGGTCTCTCCGAGCTGCTGGCCCTGGTGGCGAGCCGCGCCGAGTCCGACCGCGACGTCCTGCTCCCGGCCTACACCCACCGGCAGCGCGCCCAGCCGGTGAGCGCCGGGTACTGGTGGGCGGCGTACGGCGCGATGTTCGCCCGGGACGTGGAGGCGGTGCGCTTCGCCCTCGGGCAGGTGGACGCCTCGCCGCTGGGCGTGGGCGCCATCGCCGGGACCTCGCTGCCCACCGATCGGCGAATTCCCCAGGAGCTCCTCGGCTTCGCGCGCCTGACGGCCAACGGCCTGGATACGGTGGGTGACCGCGACTTCGAGCTGGACTTCGTGTACGCGGCGAGCCGGCTCCTGCTCCACGCGTCCCGGCTGGCCACCGACGTGGTGGATTTCGCCTCCAGCGAGTTCGGCTTCCTCGTGCTCGACGATGCCATCGCCTGCGGCTCGAGCCTGATGCCGCAGAAGAAGAACCCCGACCTGTTCGAGCTGGTGCGTGGCCGGAGCGCACAGGGCATCGGCGCGCTGGTCCAGCTCTTCACCGTCCTGAAGGGCCTGCCGGGGGGCTACAACCGCGACCTCCAGGAGGACCGGGGGCCGCTCCTGGGCACGTCGGCGAACGTGCTCGCGGTGCTCGGCGCGCTCCGGGTCGCCATCCCTCGCATCCGCTTCGACCCGGTGCGGTGCCGCGCGGCGCTGGACCGCGACCACACCCAGGCCACGGACGTCGCCGAGGCGCTGGTGCGGACGGGCGTTCCCTTCCGCTCCGCGTACCGGCGGGTGGGCGCGCTGGTCCGGAAGGCGCAGGGGGCCGGGCTCGGCCTGATGCAGGCGCAGGAGCTCGCCGGCGAGCTCGACCCGGAGCTTGCCGGCGCGCTGGCCTCGGTCGGCGACGTGGCGGCCTCGGTCGCCGGCAAGCGGAGCGCCGGGTCCACCTCTCCGCCGGAGGTCGACAGGCAGATCGCCACGCTCCGCCGGGTTGCGGAAGAGGCCCGGACGGCGGCGGCCGCCGTGCCCCGGCTGGACCAGCTCTTCACCGCGCTCTCCGGAGCGTCGCGATGAGCCACTTCCTCCGCATGACGGATCTCGACCGGGGGCAGATCCGCCGCCTCTTCGCCCGCACCGCCGAGCTGAAGCGCCGCCGGCGGGAGGGCCACCTCGAGGATTCGCTGGCCGGCAAGACGGTGGTCCTCCTGATAGAGAAGGCCAGCACCCGCACCCGCCTCTCGTTCGCCGCCGCCGCGTTCCAGCTCGGCGGCCACGCCATCGAGCTGAGCGCGGGCACGAGCCAGCTCGCCCGCGGTGAGCCGCTCTCCGACACCGCCCGGGTCATCTCCGGCTACGCCGACGCGGTGGTGATGCGCACCACGACCGATGCACGGCTGGAGGAGTTCGTGCGCTGGAGCACGGTGCCGGTCATCAACGGGCTCACCGATGGCGGCCACCCGGTGCAGGTGCTGACCGACCTCTTCACCGTGGAGGAGGCCATCGGCTCGGTCGCCGGCAAGCGCATCGCCTTCGTGGGGGACGGCTCGGGGAACATGGCCCGATCCTTCCTGGAGGCGGCGCCCCTCCTCGACTTCACGCTCTGCCTCGGCTCGCCGGCTGCGTTCCGGCCTCCGGCAGGGGAAGCGCAGGCGGCGGGACGTGCGCTCGAGGTCACCGCCGATCCGCACGCCGCGGTCGCCGGGGCGGACGTGGTGGTGACCGACGTCTGGACCAGCATGGGGCAGGAATCCGAGGCCGCCGCGCGGCTGAAGGCGTTCCAGGGATTCACTGTGGACACGGCGCTCATGGCCCGGGCCCGGCCGGGCGCCATCGTGCTCCACTGCCTGCCGGCCCACCGGGGCGAGGAGATCTCCGAGGAGGTCCTGGAGGGACCGCAGTCGCGCGTCTTCCAGGAGGCCGAGAACCGCATGCACGTGCAGAAGGCGCTGCTGGAGCATGTCATCCTCGGCGGAGTCGCGGAGACCCGCCAGGCCTGAGCGCCCGTCGGTTTGCCGGGACCTGCGCTGAACCGAGGCTCGTCTGTACCGGTCGCCCTCCGGGGCGGATCGCTACGATGGGCCCATGGTCGTCATCCTCTTCCGTTCTCGTCTGACACCGCAGGCCGGGCAGGACTACCAGGAGCTCGACGCCGAGCTGGAGCGCATGGTTCGCGATCAACCTGGTTACGTGACGCACAAGGCCTACGGCGCGGCCGACGGCGAGCGCCTCACGCTGGTCTGGTTCCAGGACCAGGAGGCGCTCCGGGCGTGGAAGATGCAGCCCCGCCACCTCGAGGCGCAGCGAAAGGGCCGCGAGCGCTGGTACGAATTCTACGAGATGGAGGTCGCGGAGATCGTCCGGACCTCGAAGTTCAAGCGCGCCGCGCCGACGGGGTGAGCGTGGGCGACCCGCGGCGTGGTGTCTTCCCTCGCGCCCTCCTCCTCCGGTACACGAAGGAGGACTCCCGGGAGGAATCCTGATGCTCGCCCGTGACCTGGTGGATCGGCTCGCCGCGATGCCTCGCCTGCTGCAGGCGTGCGCCGAGCGGCTTCCCCGCACGGAGTGGACCCGGCAACCCGGCGCGGGCCTCTTCTCCCTGGTCGAGCACTGCTGCCATCTCCGCGACCTCGAGGAGGAGGGCTACACGCTCCGACTGCGTCGCATGCTGCGCGAGACGGTCCCCGTCCTCGAGGACTTCGACGGAGGCGCCGTGGCGGCCCGGCGCGGCTACCCGGCGCAGGACATGACGCAGGCGATGCAGGCTTTCGTCGAGGCGCGGAGCCGGAATCTCCTCGTCCTGGCGGGTCTGGACCCGGCGTCGCTCGTCCGGACGGCACGCTTCGGCGAGCACGGGACCATCACCATCACCCGTCTGGCCGAGCTGATGGCGGAGCACGACGCCGGTCACCGCGGCGAGCTCGAGGACCTGCTCCGGACGTTCGGAGTCTCGCCCCCGGCCTGAGCGGCCGATCACTGCTGGCGCGTCGATGGGGTGAGGACGGTGAGAGCCGGGAAACGCCCCAGTTCCACTTCAGCGCGTCTTCTGCTGGGCCGCGATCCACGCGTCGATGCGGCGCTCGAGCACGTCGAGGGGCAGGGAGCCCTGGAGCAGCACCGCGTCGTGGAAGGCGCGCACGTCGAAGCGGGAGCCGAGCGCCTTCTCGGCGCGGGTGCGGAGCTCCCGGATCTTGAGCTGGCCGATCTTGTACGCCAGGGCCTGGCCCGGCCAGGCGATGTAGCGGTCCACCTCGTTGGTGACGTCCAGCTCCGACCGCGGCGAGCTCTCGAGGAAGTACTGGATCGCCTTCGCCCGGGTCCAGCCCTTCACGTGCATCCCCGTGTCGACCACCAGGCGGACCGCGCGCCACATCTCGTAGGTGAGCTGCCCCATCCTGTCGACCGGGTCGTCCAGGAGGCCCAGCTCGTCCGCGAGGGTCTCGGAGTACAGGCCCCATCCCTCACCGAAGGCCATGGTGTAGCGGTGGCGGCGGAATGCGGGGAGGTCGTGCTGCTCGGAGGCGAGCGAGACCTGGAAGTGGTGGCCGGGGACGGCCTCGTGGAGCGTCAGGGGCACCATCTCCCAGCGGGGGCGCGTCTCGGGCTTGTAGGTGTTGACCCAGTAGGTGCCGGCGCGCGAGCCATCCTCGGCGCCCGGATAGTAGAAGCCGGTGGCCGCGTCCGGGGCCATGGCGGCCGGGGTGGCCTCCACGCCGTAGGTCAACCGGGGCAGCGTCCCGAACAGCCGGACCAGCTTTGGATCGATGCGCTTGGCCAGCGCGCGGCTGTGGAGCAGGAGCTCGTCGCCGGTCTTGAAGAAGTAGCGCGGGTCGGTGCGGAGCTGCTGGAACACCTCGGCCAGGCTGCCCTTCCATCCGGCCCTGGTCTTCACCGCCTCCATCTCGGCGCGGATGCGGGCGACCTCCGCGAGCCCGAGCTGGTGGGCCTGGTCGGCGGTGATGTCGGTGGTCGTGGAGTACCGGATGCAGAAGGCGTAGAGGCGCTCCCCGTCCGGCCAGTGGCTCACGCCGACCTCGGTGGGCGCGGCCGGGATGTACGTTCCGACGACGAAGTCGCGGAGGCGGCGGTACGCCGGCTGGACCCGATCGCGGACCAGCCGCTCGGCGGTCTGGGCCATCGCCCTGCGCTCCGCCTCCGGGAGCGTATCGGGCATCCGCTTGAAGGGCGCGTAGAAGACGCTCTCGGTGGGCGCGCCGTTCGCCAGCGCGTCGAGCTGGGGCGGGATGCGCTCCAGCACCACCTTTGGCCAGACCATCTTGCGGCGCACGCCTTCCTGGAGGAGAGCGATGGTCTGGTCCACGTAGGTCGGCAGACCGTCCAGGCGCGCGAGCCAGTCCCGGTAATCCTCGAGGGTGGTGAAGCGGAGCTGAGTCGCGAGCTGCCCGGCGTTCTGGATTCCCGGGAACTCGCCCGTTCCCTCCGGGAGTCCCCGCGAGTGGTTGAGCGGAAGGAACTGCAGCCCGAGGTCGTGGGCCGCCATCCGATCGCGGTGGTCGCGCCCGCTGATCTCGGCGTTGAGCCGGTCCGCCTCGGAGAGCTTCCCGCGCGTCAGCTTCCCGAGCTTCTCGAGGTACGCGACGTCGTGCTGGTGGTCGGCCTCGATGCCGGCGAGGGACAGGTCGTCCCAGCGATCGTTCCAGCGGCGGTCGCCGAGGGTCGACGCGTAGGTCGGGCTATGGGAGAGGTGGTACTGCCAGTCCTCGGCGAACAGCGCCGCGAGGCCCGACGAGGGACGAGGCTCGGCGGCGAGGCCGCTGCCAGAGAGGAGCGAGGACATGAGGAGGAGGGTCCGGGCCCGGTGGGTCATGGAGGCTCCCCTCTACTCCGCCGCGTGATCGCTTGACAGCCCTGGCGGCTGCTCCTTGGATTGCGCTCACAACTGTTTCAGCGAGCGGGAGGCGAGATGGGCAGGGTGCGGGTGCACGCTCCGCAGGATCTCGTCTCGGGCGCGAGCCTCCTCGCGGTCTCGCTGTTCGCGCTCTGGGCGGCGAGTCCGCTCGACGTTGGCCGGCTGAGCACGCCCGGCCCGGGGTTCCTGCCGCGCGTCCTGGCGGTGATGCTCGGTGGGGTCGGGGTCTGGCTGATCGTGCTCTCGCTGTTCAGGCCCGGCGAGTCGCTGGGCCGGTGGCCCGTGCGCGGACCGCTGTTCATCGCGCTCTCGGTCGTGGCCTTCGCCGTGACCATCCGGACGCCCGGGCTGGTGGTGGCCGGTCCCGCGGCGATCCTGGTGGCGGGCGCGGCCTCTCCGGAGACTCGCTGGCGGGAGCTGGCGATCTTCGCGGTCGCGGTGACGGCGGGCTGCGTCGCGCTGTTCCGCACGCTCCTCCATCTGCCCATTCCCATCCTCGTCATTCCGGGCTGGGTGGTCCTGTGAGGGGGGCGCGGTGAGCACGCTCGTCTCGAACCTCGAGCTGGGGTTCTCCGTCGCCTTCACCTTCCACAACCTGGGGCTCTGCTTCCTGGGCTGCCTGGTGGGGACGCTGATCGGCGTGCTCCCCGGCATCGGCCCCATCGCGACCATCACCATGCTGCTCCCGGTGACCTTCGGGCTGCCCCCGGTGGGGGCGCTGATCATGCTGGCCGGCATCTATTACGGCGCGCAGTACGGGGGCTCGACGACGGCGATCCTGGTCAACATCCCCGGCGAGGTGACGTCGGTGGTCACCACCATCGACGGGCACCAGATGGCGAAGCAGGGGCGGGCCGGCGCCGCGCTGGGCATCGCGGCCCTGGGGTCGTTCTTCGCCGGCTGCGTGGCCACGCTGATGATCGCCGGGCTGGCGGTGCCGCTCACCCGTGTGGCGCTGCTCTTCGGTCCCTCGGAGTACGCGGCGCTGATGACCGCCGGGCTGGCCTTCGCGGTGGTCCTCGCCCGGGGGTCGATCCTCAAGTCGATCGCGATGGTGCTCCTGGGGCTCCTCCTCTCGACGGTGGGCCAGGACCTGGAGACGGGGGTGGATCGGATGACCTTCGGGGTCGCCACGCTCTCCGACGGTATCGACTTCGCGGTGCTGGCGATGGGGCTGTTCGGGTTCGCAGAGGTGATGCGGAACCTCACCATGGACCAGGCGCGGGACGTGGTGCACGCGAAGATCGGCCGGCTCCTTCCGAGCAGGGCCGAGCTCCGCCAGTCGGCGGGGCCGGTGGTGCGGGGGACGCTGCTCGGGGCGATCCTGGGCATCCTCCCCGGGAACGGCGCGGTGCTCGGGCCCTTCGCCTCCTACGCGCTGGAGAAGAAGATCGCCCGCGATCCGCGGCGCTTCGGGCGCGGGGCGATCGAGGGGGTGGCAGGGCCGGAGTCGGCGAACAACGCGGGGGCCCAGACCTCGTTCATCCCCCTGCTCACCCTCGGCATCCCGCCCAACGCGGTGATGGCGCTGATGGTCGGGGCGATGACCATCCACGGCATCGTTCCTGGGCCGCTGGTGATGACCCGGAACCCCAGCCTGTTCTGGGGGGTCATCGCGAGCATGTGGCTCGGGAACCTCATGCTCCTGGTCATCAATCTGCCGCTGATCGGGGTGTGGGTTCGTCTGCTCAAGGTGCCGTACCGACTGATGTATCCGGCGATCGTCATCGTCTGCTGTGTCGGCATCTACTCGGTGAACAACCTGCCCGAGGACGTGCTGCTGAC
>Ga0310810_10000151_pt1 | contig 71707 bp, 63 predicted proteins | sample NCmetagenome_FD_207641 | JGI IMG/M metagenome (GOLD analysis project Ga0310810, IMG submission 207641) | Soil microbial communities from experimental microcosm in Duke University, North Carolina, United States - NC | ecosystem: Engineered > Artificial ecosystem > Soil microcosm > Unclassified ...
TTCGGCGCTTCCTTGGTGATCTGGATGTCGTGCGGGTGCGCCTCGGTGACGCCCGCCGAAGTGACCTTCACGAACTGCGCCTTGTTGCGCACGTCGTCGACATTGGCCGCGCCCAGATAGCCCATCGAGGCACGCAGGCCACCGATCAGCTGATGGATGATGTTGCGCAGCGGGCCGCGGTACGGCACCCGACCCTCGATGCCTTCCGGCACCAGCTTGTCGGCGTCCGCTTCTTCCTGGAAGTAGCGGTCCTTCGAGCCCAGCGCCATCGCGCCCAGCGAACCCATGCCGCGATAGCTCTTGTACGAGCGCCCCTGGAACAGCTCCACTTCACCGGGCGACTCCTCGGTGCCGGCGAACATCGAGCCGAGCATTACCGTGGATGCGCCGGCCGCGAGGGCCTTGGGGATGTCGCCGGAGTAGCGGATGCCGCCGTCGGCGATCAGCGGAATCTCGTCCTTCAGCGCCGTGGCGACCATGTCGATGGCGGTGATCTGCGGCACGCCCACGCCGGCGACGACGCGGGTGGTGCAGATGGAGCCGGGGCCGACGCCGACCTTCACGGCATCCACGCCGGCGTGCAGCAGCATGCGCGCCGCCTCGCCGGTGACGATGTTGCCGGCGATCACCTGCACCTGCGGGTAGTGCTTCTTGACCCATCCGGCGCGGTCGATCACGCCCTGCGAGTGACCATGCGCGGTATCGACCACGATCACGTCGACACCGGCGTCGACCAGCGCTGCCACGCGCTGCTCGGTGTCGCCACCCACGCCAACGGCGGCGCCGACCAGCAACGCCTCGTTGCGGTCCTTGGTGGCGTGCGGGTTGTCGCGCGCCTTCTGGATGTCCTTGACGGTGATCAGGCCGCGCAGCTGGAACGCGTCGTTGACCACCAGCACCTTCTCGATGCGGTGCTTGTGCAGCAGCTGCAGCACCTCGTCCTGGCTGGCGCCTTCCTTGACCGTGACCAGCTTCTCCTGCCGGGTCATGATGTTGCGCACCGGGTCGTCATGCTTGCGCTCGAAGCGCATGTCGCGACTGGTGACGATGCCGACCAGCTTCTCGCCGTCGACCACCGGCACGCCGGAAATGTTGTGCGCGCGGGTCAGGCGCTGGACCTCGCCAATGGAGGTATCCGGGCCGACGCTGAAGGGATTGCGGATCACCCCGGCCTCGAATTTCTTCACCAGGCGCACTTCGGCGGCCTGCTGTTCGGGCGTCATGTTCTTGTGGATGATGCCGATGCCGCCGCATTGCGCCATCGTGATGGCCAAGCGTGCTTCGGTGACGGTGTCCATGGCGGCGGACAGGATCGGAATGTTCAGGCGCAGGTCGCGGGTCAACCGGGTGGACGTGTCGACGTCCCGCGGCAGGACCACCGAGTGGCCAGGAACCAGATACACGTCGTCGTAGGTCAGGGCCTCGGCGAGAATGCGCATGCGGAACGTCCTTCAAAGCGGAGATTATACGCGCCCTGCCGTCGTGCTCGCCAGATGGCGGACGCCCTCGCCGCGGCATCGGCCTGAAGCGCTCCCGCAGCCTAGGCCGCCGTGCGAGCCTCGGCCGCTTCCAGCGTGTTCTCCATCAGCGTGGCCACGGTCATCGGGCCGACGCCACCGGGCACCGGAGTGATCCAGCTGGCGCGCGCGGCGGCCGGCTCGAACTCCACATCGCCCACCAGGCGGCCGTCGTCGAGCCGGTTGATGCCCACGTCCACCACCACCGCGCCCGGCTTGATCCATTCCCCCTTGACCAACCCCGGCTTGCCGACCGCCACGATGACAATGTCGGCCTGGCGCACGAAGCCCTCCAGGTCGCGGGTAAAGCGGTGGCAGCAGGTCGTGGTGCAGCCGGCGATCAGCAGCTCGAGCGCCAAGGGCCGTCCAACGTGATTGGAAACCCCGACCACTACCGCGTGCTGGCCGCGCACCGGGCGATCGGTGTGCCCGAGCAAGGTAATCACGCCCTTGGGCGTGCACGGGCGCAGTCCGAACCGGCGCAGCGCCAGCCGCCCCACGTTGACCGCCTGGAAGCCGTCGACGTCCTTCAGTGGATCGATGCGATCGACCAGCGCGTCCTCGTCGATGTGCGGAGGCAACGGCGACTGCACCAGAATGCCGTGCACGGCTGGATCGGCGTTGAGAGTGTCGATCAGGGCAAAGAGCTCTTCCTGCGTGGTGGCCGTGGGCAGGTCGTAGTCGAACGAGCGGAAGCCGACCTGATGACAGGCCTTGCGCTTGTTGCGCACGTAGACCGACGACGCGGCGTCATCACCGACCAGCACCACTGCCAGCCCGGGTTCCACGTGGCCCTGCGCCTTGCGTTCGAGCACCCGGCGGGCGATGCGCTCCAGCAATTCCTGCGCAATGCGTTTGCCGTCGAGGATGCGTGCGCTCATGATCGTGCCCTGCCAGTCGAGCCGGGCATTATCGCGGCACGCCGCGCCCCACACAAACCAGCACGCCTGCCGGGTTGCCAGCGCATGGACGACACCGCTCTCGCCAACCGCCACCTTACCCTGCGCCCCTGGCGCCCCTGGCGCCCCGAGGACGTTGACGCCATGTGCGAGGCGGTGCACGAATCGTGCGACAGCCTCGGCCGGTGGCTTCCCTGGTGTCATCCCGGCTACGGCCCGGCCGACGCGCGCCAGCGCATCGACGCCTGCCTGGCGGGCTGGCGAAGCGGCGAACTGTTTTCCTTTGCCGTCTGCGATACACGAGGCGGCCGGCTGCTCGGCAGCGCAGGCCTGAGCCAGCACAACCGCATGCACCGCTGCGCCAACGCCGGCTACTGGATTCGTCGCTCCGCCCAGCGGCAAGGACTTGCGGCCGCGGCACTGGCCGCAGTGGCGCGCTTCGGCTTCGAGCAGCTGGGGTTGATCCGGGTGGAAGTCGTGGTCGAAGCAGCCAACGTGGCCAGCCAGCGCACCGCCGAGCGAGCCGGCGCGCGGTTCGAGGCGCTCGCGCGGAACAAGCTTCGGGTCCGCGGCGAGCCGCGCGACGCCCGGGTCTACGCGCTGGTGCCCGGCGATCTGGCCGACCGGGCCGCTACCGACACAGTCGCGACCGTGCAGGCCACGGCAGGTCCGGTCACCACCGACCCGCGCGAGCCGGGATGACGCGCCTCAGCGGCGCTTCTTCATCTCGCGCACCATCCGCTGACGCTTGCGCTGCTGCGCCTCGGTGAGCACGTTCTTCTTGCCCGCATACGGGTTCTCGCCATCGCGGAAGTCGATCCGGACCGGGGTGCCCTCCAGCTTGAAGCGCTTGCGGAAGAAGCCCTCGAGATAGCGGCGATAGGCCGGCGCGATGTGCTTGGTGCGGCTGCCGTGGATCACGATCGTGGGTGGATTGCTGCCGCCAGGGTGCGCAAAGCGCAGCTTCGGGGCGTGACCGCGGACCAGCGGCGGCTGGTAGCTCTCGTAGGCTTTCTCCAGCGCCTTGGTCAGCTCGGACGAGCCCAACTCGCGCGTTGCCGCCGCATGCGCGCGAACCACGGCGCGCATCAGCTCTCGCAGGCCGGACCCGTGCAAAGCGGAGATGAACACCGTCTTGGCCCAGTCGACGAACACCAGCCGTCGCTCCAGCGCGCGCTGGCACTGGTCGCGCTGGTAGGCGTCCATGCCGTCCCACTTGTTGACGGCGATGACCAGCGCCCGCCCTTCGTCCATCGCTGCGCCGATCAGGGTGAGGTCCTGGTCGGCGAGGTTTTCGCGCGCGTCGATCATCACCACCACCACTTGTGCGGCGGCCATTGATTGCAGGGTCTTGATGACGCTGAACTTTTCCACCGCCTCCTCGACGCGCGCCTTGCGTCGCACGCCGGCGGTGTCGATCAGCGTATAGCGCTTGCCGTCCCGCTCGAGCGGCACGCGGATCGGATCACGCGTGGTGCCGGCAACGTCCGAGACGATCAGCCGATCCTCGCCCAGCAGGCGGTTGATCAGTGTGGACTTGCCTGCGTTCGGACGGCCGACGATCGCCACCCGGATGCTGCCGGATTCGCCCTCGTCCACCGCGTCCACCTCCTCGGCGGGCAGCAGCGGCAGCACCATGGCGATCAGGTCGTCGGTACCGCGGTTGTGCGCCGCCGACAGCGGTATCGTCTTGCCGATACCGAAGGTGGCGAACTCGGCCAGCGCGTTTTCCTCGTCCAGCCCGTCGGTCTTGTTGACGGCCGCGATCACCGGCTTGCCGCTGCGGCGCAGCTCGCCGAGGATCGCGTGGTCCTGCGGCAGCAGGCCGTCGCGCGCGTCGACCACGAACACCAGCACCTGCGCCTCGTCGATGGCCAGCCGCACCTGCTTGGCGGTGAGCTCGTCCATCGCGTCGTCGACGCCCGAGAGCCCGCCGGTGTCGACCACCACGAACGGCCGGTCGGCCGTGCGGCACACGCCGTAGTGACGGTCGCGGGTGACGCCAGGCAAGTCCGCCACCAGGGCATCACGGCTACGCGTCAGTACATTGAAAAGGGTCGATTTACCGACATTGGGACGGCCGACCAGAGCGACGACGGGCAACATGATTGAGAACCTGAATCCCTGTACGGGTGGCGCGCGGATGAGGTTCCGGCGCGCTGGAGAAAGCGAAGCGACGAGTGTAAGTCAATCCGGCGCCGGCAGCGGCAGAGCGGGCGCTGCGCGGGCGCCGGAAAAAAATGAATCAGGGCGCCCGACCGGGCGCCCTGTCATGAAACGGACGAACGACCGCGCGGCACGCCGTCAGGCGCGCCTGCGGCCTCAGCGGGCCAAAAGACGGTAGGCGCCGATATGGCCCTTGATGTCTTCGACGTACACCGTGTCCCCGACCACCAGCGGCTGCGCACGAATGGCCTTCTTGGACAGACGCTCACGCGCGGCCAGCGCGCCGTCACCGGTCTGCAGCCAATGCACGTAGCCCTCGATGTCGCCGACCACGACATACTTGCCCTGCACCGCAGGGCTGGTGAGCCAGCGATACTTCAATGCGTCGTTCTTCCACAGATCGGAGCCGCCGGTCTTGTCGAATGCCCACACCTGGGACTCGTCGTTGACCGCGTAGACGGCGTTGCCGGCCACGTCGGCCGAACCGAAGCTGGAGAACGGGCGGTTCCACAACGGGCGACCGCTGGGGCCGTCCACTGCCACGAGGTTGCCGTGATACGCCGTGCCATAGAGCGTGCTGCCATCCAGCACCACCGCGCCATCGGCGTCATCGAGGCGCTCGATGTCGGTGCGACCTTCGCCGCTTGCGAGGGTCTGCTCCCACAGCTTGTCGCCGGTATCCTGGCGCAGGGCGACCAGCTTGCCGTCATCGCTGCCGAAGAAGACCACACCGTTGGCGGCCAGCAGCGGACCGTTGCCACGCACGCTGAGCAGCGGCACGTTGCCCTGGTCGTACACCCAGCGGCGGTCGCCGTTGGTGCGGTCAAGCCCGTAGACACGGCCGTCCTGGGTGCGCACCAGCACCAGCGGACCGACCACGACAGGCGCCACCACGACCTCGGACTTGAGGTTCGCTTCCCAGCGCGGCGCGCCGTCTTTCGAGGCGACACCATAGACGTGGCCATCGAGCGTACCGATCACGAGCAGGTCGCCGTCGACTGCCGGACCACCGGCGTAAAACGCGTCCTTGCGCTTCTTGTCACCCCAGCCGAACCAGCCGTGCGTGCTCGACTTGGTCGACCACACGGTCTTGCCGGTGGTGGCATCGAACGCGGCGATCTCGCCATCGCTGCTCGCCGCGTAGAGCACGCCGTCACTGACGACCGGGCGCATGCGCAGGCCGGTCATGCCGGCACCGTCACCCACACGGGCGGTCCACAGCTCCTTGACGGTCGCGGTCGGAGTGAAGTCCTTGGCCAGCGGCGTCGGCGGCTGGACATTGTCCTTCTTCTTGGAGTGGCAGCCTGCCAGCACCACCAGCGAGGACAACGCGATCACCCAGAGGGAGTTTTTCAAAACCGGTTTCATGCACCCTGCTTCCCGGCCGCAGCCAGATCATCAATTTTCAGCTGAAGTGACGAGCGCTGGGGCGCGTCCCCGCTCAACGCCGACAATGCCGACTGGTACGCCTTGCGCGCATCGTCGACCCGACCAAGGTTGACCAGTACATCGCCGCGTAGTTCCTGGCTCAGGCCCCGGTACTGCGCGTCGCCCAGCTGGTCGAGCGTCGCCAGCGCCTCCTTGGCCTTGCCCTGCGCAAACTGCACCTGCGCCATGCGCAACTGGGTCAGGCCCTTCAGTGCGGGATCTTCGGCATGCGCCAGCGCCCAGCCGAGCGAGCCGGCCGCCTTGTCGTATTCCTTCGCAGCAACCTGGCGCCGCGCACGCTCGCTGGTGGCAAACACGGCATAGGCCGATTTTTCGTGCTCGGTCTGCAGGCGTTCGACGAGCTGGTCCGCCATCGCCGTGTTGCCCGCAGCTTCGGCCGACTGGATTTGCTGGTAGACCTGTGCGGCCTGGGCGCGGTTGCTGGCCTGGTGGTTGCGCCACTGCTGCCACCCGAAGATGCCGATCAGCCCGATCGCGATGCCGACGATGATGGAGACCCCGTTCTGGCGCAGCCACTTCTGCACCAATTCGCTCTGTTCGTAATCGTCGTATGCGTCGAATGCCATGCGGTCACCATTTGAAAACACCGCCGCACCGGATGATCGCGGTGACGGCAGGCGCGGAAGATTGTCGAAAGACCGACGGCGCGGAAACGCCTGCGGTCAATACGCAAGCATAACCGAAACATAGAAGCCGGCGGCGGGCTCGAGGCCCGGAGGCAGCAGGTCGCGCCACGCGCCAGCGGCACGGAGGCCATGACGCGCTCAGGCGCCGTGCGGAATCGCCCGGCCGTCCTGAAGCTCCACCCGGAAGTGCGCCACGTTGGCGCGGCGGTAGCCGTCCAGCGGCAGCGGTTTGCCGTCGAGCTCCACCTGCGCCCCGGTCGCATTGCCCAGGCGAACCTCCAGCGGCTTGTCGCTCTGGTACGTCTTGCGGGTGCCTGCAGGCAGCAAGCCGTACTCGATGCGGGTGCCATCGGCGGCGGTGATCTCTACCCAGCTCGCGTCGCTCAACGAGAGGCTGATGCTGTGCGCACCGGGGACGACGGCAGCCACCGTGGCGGGCGCCACGGGCGCCGGCTTGAGCGACTCCATGTTGATGTCCGGCACCATCGAGGCAAGCAACGGCTCATCGTTCGATGCGCTCGGGGCTGCCTTGCCGGCAGCCGGAGGCTGCTGCGGCAGCGATCCCGCTGCGGTCGGGAGCTCCTGCTGCGCCACTGGCGCGGCGTCCAGCGGGGCCAGACGGCTGATGTCACGGTTCAGGGTGCCGCGCACGCCCAGCCAGATCATCGGCACGATGATCACTGCGGTCAGTACCACGTACGTGGCAGCCGTGGCATAGCGCTCCAGCAGGTAGCGCGAATGCGAGATGCCGCCCGTGGCCACCAGCACTGGTTCCTCGCGCCGGCGAATGCGGGCCACCTCGGCCTGGACCAGTGCATCGTCCAGGTCCAGATAGCGCCCGTACTTGGTGATGTAGCTGCCCAGGTACACCTGGTAATCAATGCCGTCGTGCTGGCTGCTCTCGAGCTGCCGCAGCACGCGCGCTGGAAGCTTCAGCGCCTGGGCACAGGCCTCGATGTCGAGTCCGCGCCGCTCGCGGGCGGCGCGCAGGCGGCTGCCGAAGCCGGGTTCTTCCGAGACCGACATCGCCATGGCGTCACCGTGATCGTCCGCAGCATCGGCCAGCTGCTTGGCACTGCTGGAATCGGCACCTGGAGAAAAAGGCTGCTGGGAGGTCATGGGCGGGTGGTTTGGTCGAGATTGCGGGCCTGGGCCGAATCCGGAAACTGGCTCAGCAAGCGCTGACGATACGAGAGGGCCGCATCCGTGTTGCCCAGGCGGGATTCAATCAGGTAGCCCAGCTGCAGCGCATCGGCAGATGGGCTGCGCAATGCGTCGAAGCGCTGCAGGAACGCACGCGCACGGAACGCATCGCCGGACTGGTACATCGTGTTGGCCAGCTGCAGCAACGCTTCGCCGTTGTTGGGATTGCGCTGCAGCGCCTCGCGGAACTCGTTCTGGGCAGCCGCCGCATCGCCGTTCTTGAGCTGGCACACGCCCGCATTGGTCAAGGCGACATCCGGGGTGCTGTAGAACGGATCGGCCACCGCCTTGCGGAAGTACGCCTCGGACTCTGCGCCCTTGCCGACGCGGCAGAGGAACGCGCCCAGGTTGTTGTTGGGGCCGCCCTTGGTCGGCTCCAGCTCGACCGCGCGGCGGTAGTGCAACTCCGCCTTGGGCATGTCGTTGATCCGCTCGTAGACCACGGCGATCACGGTGTGGGCCGGCGCGTAGCCTTCGTCGAACTGCAGCGCCTTGGTCAGTTTCTCCAGCGCCGTCTGCAGATCGCCGCCCTGCATGTAGTGCTGGCCCAGCTCGGTGTGGATGCGCGCCGCCTCCTCGGCTTTGTCAGCCCGACTCGTGCGCGGCAGGCGGTCTCCCGAACTGTCCTGACTCCCGCTGTTGGCACCCCCGACGCTGACGCACCCCGCCAGCAGCGCGCAGAGCGCGCTTCCCCACCAACGATCAACCCGCATGGACAGCCCCCTGATCCAGACGCTTGAGAAATTCGGCCTGACGGCGCGTTCGATCCAGCACCTGTCCCTTCAGCTGGCCGCAGGCGGCGTCGATGTCGTCACCGCGGGTGCGGCGGAGCATCGTGAGCACACCGGCATTGAGCAACTGCGTCTGGAAAGCCCGGATGGTATCGGCATCCGAACGCTCAAAACGTGTCCCAGGAAACGGATTGAACGGAATCAGGTTCACCTTGCAGGTCGGCAGCCGGCGCATGAACTTGATCAGTTGCCGCGCGTGCTCCGGCTGGTCGTTGACACCCTTCATCAAGGTGTACTCGAAGGTGATCGAGGTACGCGCCTTGCGCGCGATCCAGCGCTGGCAAGCCGCCTCGAGCTCGGCCAGCGAATAGCGCTTGTTGAGCGGCACCAGCTCGGTGCGCAGCTCGTCGTTGGCGGCATGGAGCGACACCGCCAGCGACACGTCGATGGTTTCGGACAGCTTGTCGATCTGCGGCACCAGGCCGGCCGTGGACAGCGTCACGCGCTTGGCGGCGAGGCCGAACCCGAGGTCGTCGCGCATCAGGCTCATCGCGCGCGTGACGTTGTCGAAGTTCAGCAGCGGCTCGCCCATGCCCATCATCACCACGTTGGTGATGCGACGGTTCTGGTGGGTGATGTTGCCCAGGTACTTGGCCGCCACCCACATCTGCCCGATCACCTCGGCGGTGGACAGGTTGCGGTTGAAGCCCTGCGTGGCAGTGGAGCAGAACTGGCAATTGAGCCCGCAGCCGACCTGGGACGACACGCACAGCGTGCCGCGGGTCGGCTCGGGGATGTACACCGCTTCAATGGCGTTGCCGCCATCCATGCCGAGCAGCCACTTGTGGGTGCCGTCGGCAGCACCCTTGTCGAACAGGGTCTTCGGCGGACCGACGTAGCAGGTCGCTTCGAGCTTGGCTCGCAGCGCCTTGCCCACGTCGGTCATGTTGGCGAAATCGTCCTCCAGGTGGTGGTAGATCCACTTCATCACCTGCTCGGCGCGGTAAGGCTTCTCGCCGATCTGCGTAAAGAAATCACGCAGACCCTTGCGATCGAAATCGAGCAGATTGACCTTGCCGGCGGTGGCCGTGGGGTCGGTTGAGGGGACAGCGACTACCTGGTTCACGACATGCCTCAGCGCGGAAGGACTTCCGTCTCGGCGAAGAAATAGGCGATTTCGGCCTTGGCCGTCTCGACGGCATCGGAGCCGTGCACGGCATTGGCGTCGATCGACTCGGCGAAATCGGCACGGATGGTACCGGGCGCCGCTTCCTTCGGATTGGTGGCGCCCATCAGGTCGCGGTGGGCGAGCACGGCGTTCTCGCCCTGCAGGGCGGTGATCATCACCGGGCCGGAAATCATGAACTCGACCAGCGCATTGAAGAACGGGCGCTCCTTGTGCACCGCATAGAAGCCTTCGGCCTCCTTGCGCGACAGGTGCTTCATCTTGGCGGCGACGACCTTCAGGCCGGCTTTCTCGAAGCGGGCGTAGATTTCGCCGATCACGTTCTTGGCAACGGCGTCGGGCTTGATGATGGAAAGAGTGCGCTCCAGCGCCATACGGGTCTGCTCCGGGATACAGGTGAGGGAAGATTCGCGGCCGGCGACGCCGGCAAAAGACCTAAACCCGACAAGGAATGCGGATTTAGCTCACTAAAGTTTGACAGATTCTAGCTCATGCGCAACCCGCGCGCCGGTTAATGCAAGCGTTCGTTTGACGTCTGCCGAGCGCCCCGCGTATGCTCAAACGATCGTTTGATTCTGACCCTGCAACGGTGGATGTCCAGCCTTGAACAGCCCGATTTCGACCAAGGAACGCATCCTCGCAGCGGCCGAGTCGCTGTTCGCCCAGCGTGGCTTCGACGGTGCCTCGCTGCGCCAGCTCACCGCCAGCGCGGGCGTCAACCTGGCCGCCGTCAACTATCACTTCGGGTCCAAGGAAAAACTGGTCGAGCAGGTCTTCAAGCGCCGCCTCGATGCGCTCAACCAGCACCGGCTGGCGGAGCTGGCCAAGGTCGCCGGGCGCGCCGACACCACCCTTGAAGATGTGCTCGCCGCCTACATCCGTCCCGCGCTGGAGCTGTCGCACGAGGGCAATGGCTCGTTGTTCATGCGCGTGCTGGCGCGGGCGTTCGCCGAGCATGACGACACGCTGCGCCAGTTTCTCTCGGACAACTACGGCCACGTCATGCGGCAGTTCACGCTCGAGTTCGCGCGTCTCCTGCCCCACCTGGCGAAAGCGGAGCTGTACTGGCGGATCGACCTGGTCACCGGCGCGCTGACCCACGCCATGTCGGGCTTCGGCATGATCCAGCGCAAGGACAACGTCACCGAACAACAGCATCGCGAGCAGACTGCGGCGCACCTGATCCGCTTCGCCGCCGCGGGCCTCAGCCATCCCTAATCCCGTTGCCGGACCACTTTCACGGTGCAGCCGCGGCTGTTCCGACCCATTCACTGCATCACTCGTCGTGATCGATCCACTGGAGAAGCCAATGACCGCTGCACAAACGTCCCCCTCAGCGCTCCGCATCCGCAAGGCCGCGGTACTGGGCGCCGGCGTCATGGGCGCGCAGATCGCCGCGCACCTGACCAACGCCGGTGTCGAGACCGTGCTGTTCGACCTGCCCGCCAAGGAAGGCCCCAAGAGCGGCATCGCTCTGAAGGCGATCGCCAACCTGGCCAAGCTGTCCCCTGCCCCGCTGGCCGACAAGGCGCTGGCCGCGTCGATCGTCCCAGCCAACTACGACGAACACCTCGACCTGCTCAAGGACGTGGACCTGGTGATCGAGGCGATCGCCGAGCGCATGGACTGGAAGCTCGATCTGTACAAGAAGATCGCCCCGCACGTCTCCGCCACCGCGGTGCTGGCCTCCAACACCTCCGGCCTGTCGATCAACGGCCTGGCCGAGGCCCTGCCGGAAGAGATGCGCCACCGCTTCACCGGCGTGCATTTCTTCAACCCGCCGCGCTACATGCACCTGGTCGAGCTGATCCCGACCCGCCTCACCGATCCGAACGTGATCGAGGGGCTGGAAGCCTTCCTCACCACCACCGTCGGCAAGGGCGTGGTGATCGCCAAGGACACCCCGAACTTCATCGGCAACCGCATCGGCGTGTTCTCGATGCTGTCGGCGATGTACCACACCGACCAGTTCAAGCTCGGCTTCGATACCGTCGACGCCTTGACTGGCCCGGCGCTGGGCCGCCCCAAGAGCGCCACCTACCGCACTGCCGACGTGGTTGGCCTGGACACCATGGCGCACGTGATCAAGACCATGGCCGACACCCTGCCCGAAGATCCCTGGCACAAGTATTTCAAGGCGCCGGCGTGGCTGCAGGGCCTGATCGACAAGGGCGCGCTGGGCCAGAAGACCGGCGGCGGCTTCTACAAGAAGGTCGGCAAGGACATCGTGGTGCTGGATGTCGCCAAGGGCGACTTCCGTCCGTCCGAGCAGAAGCCGTCCGACGAGGTCGCCGCGATCCTCGCGATCAAGGATCCGGCCGAGAAGTTCGGCAAGCTGCGCGCCTCGTCCGACCCGCAGGCGCAGTTCCTGTGGGCCAGCTTCCGCGACCTGTTCCACTACACCGCCTATCACCTGGCCGACATCGCCGACACCGCGCGCGAGGTGGACTTCGCCATCCGCTGGGGCTATGGCTGGAAGATGGGACCGTTCGAGACCTGGCAGGCCGCCGGCTGGCAGCAGATCGCCGGCTGGATCGCCGAGGACATCGCCGCCGGCAAGGCGATGAGCGATGCGCCGCTGCCGGCGTGGGTGACGGACGGCCGCAACGGCGTGCACGGCAAGGACGGTTCCTGGTCGGCGGCCGATGGCAGCTACAAGCCGCGCTCGCAGCATCCGGTGTACCAGCGCCAGCTGTTCCCCGATCCGCTGCTCGGCGAGCGCTTCGACACCGGCACCACCGTGTGGGAAAACGAGGGTGTGCGCCTGTGGACGCTGGGCGACGACGGCGTGGGCATCCTCTCGTTCAAGACCAAGATGAACACGGTCAACGACCACGTCCTGGACGGCATCCAGCACGCGGTGAAGCTGGCCGAGGAAAAGCTCAAGGCCTTGGTGATCTGGCAGACCGGTGAACCGTTCTCCGCCGGCGCGGATCTGAAAGGCGCGCTCGGCCTGCTCAAGGTGGGCAAGTTCGACGACTTCGAAAAGATGGTGGAAAACTTCCAGCGCACCAGCATGACGATCAAGGAGTCGCTGGTGCCGGTGGTGTCCGCCGTGCGGGGCATGGCGTTCGGTGGCGGCTGCGAGTTCCAGATGCATTCGGCACGCACCGTGGCCGCGCTGGAGAGCTACATCGGCCTGGTCGAGGCGGGCGTCGGCCTGCTGCCGGCCGGCGGTGGCCTGCACGAATTTGCCGTGCGCGCAGCCAAGGCCAATCCGGCTGACCCATTCGAGGAGCTGAAGAAGGTGTTCGAGAACGTCGCCATGGCCAAGGTCGCCACCAGCGCACTGGAGGCCAAGAACATGCGCCTGCTGCGCGAGGACGACGTGGTGGTGTTCAACGCCTACGAGCTGCTCTATGTGGCGAAGAAGGTGGCGCTGGCGCTGGCTGAGACCGGTTACCGCCCGCCGCTGCCGCAGCGTGCAATCCCCGTCGCTGGCGACGTCGGCACGGCCACCTTCAAGGCCTCGCTGGCCAACCTGCAGGCCGGCTACTTCGCCTCGCCGCACGACATCGACATCGCCACCCGCATTGCCGACTGCCTCTGCGGCGGCGCAATCGAGCGCGGCTCGCAGGTGGACGAGGAGTGGCTGCTGGCACTGGAGCGCAAGCACTTCGTGGAGCTGGCCAGGACCGAAAAAACCCAGGCCCGCATCGAACACACCATGACCACCGGCAAGCCGCTGCGTAACTGACGGCGCGCGGACGATCACCCCCATCACCGGAAACTTCGAAGCCGCCAAACGTCATCCCCGCGCAAGCGGGACCCGTTTTGATCTGATGTTCAAAGCAAAATGGATTCCCGCGTTCGCGGACATGAACAAAAGGCGCTGCTCCGAGGTGACTCAAAGGACAAGACCATGACCAAGCAAGTGCAAGACGCCTACATCGTCGCCGCCACCCGCACCCCGGTCGGCAAGGCGCCGCGCGGCGTGTTCCGCAACACCCGCCCCGACGACATGCTCGCCCACGTGATCCGCGCCGTGATGGCGCAGTGCCCGGGTATCGACCCCCACCGCATTGGCGACGCCATCATCGGTTGCGCCATGCCCGAGGCCGAGCAAGGCATGAACGTGGCGCGCATCGGCGTGCTGCTGGCCGGGCTGCCCGACACCGTGCCCGGCGTCACCATCAACCGCTTCTGTTCGTCCGGCCTGCAGGCCGTGGCGATGGCCGCGGACCGCATCCGCCTGGGCGAGGACGACCTGATGCTCGCCGGTGGTACCGAGAGCATGAGCATGGTGCCGATGATGGGCCACAAGATCGCGATGAACCCGGCGATCTTCACCGACGAAAACATCGGCATTGCCTATGGCATGGGCATCACCGCCGAGAATGTCGCCAAGCAGTGGAAGGTGAGCCGCGAGCAGCAGGACGCCTTCGCCGTCGAGAGCCACCGCCGCGCACTCGCCGCGCAGGCGGCCGGCGAGTTCAACGACGAGATCAGCCCGTTCCAGCTGGACGACCACTACCCGAACCTCGCCACCCGCGGCATCGTCACCGACAGCCGCAGCATCAGCGAAGACGAGGGCCCGCGCGCCGGCACCACGCTGGAGGTGCTGGCCAAGCTGCGCACGGTGTTCCGCAACGACAAGTTCGGCGGCAGCGTCACCGCCGGCAACTCGTCGCAGATGTCCGACGGTGCTGGCGCGATGATGCTGGCCAGCGAGAAGGCGATCAAGGAATACAACCTGACCCCGCTGGCCCGCTTCGTCGGGTTCTCCGTGGCCGGCGTCAAGCCGGAGGTAATGGGCATCGGCCCGAAAGAAGCCATTCCCAAGGCGCTCAAGCAGACCGGCATCAGCCAGGACCAGCTCGACTGGATCGAGCTCAATGAAGCCTTCGCCGCGCAAGCGCTCGCGGTCATGGGCGACCTCAAGCTCGACCCGGCCAAGGTCAATCCGCTGGGTGGCGCGATCGCGCTTGGTCATCCGCTGGGCGCCACCGGCGCGGTGCGCATCGCCACGCTGCTGCACGGCATGCGCCGGCGCAAGCAGAAGTACGGCATGGTGACCATGTGCATCGGCACCGGCATGGGCGCAGCGGGCGTGTTCGAAGCGCTCTGATCAGGCCTTCGGAATCGATCGAAAAAGCGCCGCTATCCATGCGGCGCTTTTTCTTTGGGCGCCAGCGATGGCGGAAGAATCCGTTGCGGCGACCGGCGCCCGCGCCCCCTCTCACATGGCCGGCATTGCCGCCGGGTCCGAGGCGTCCACCCGCAGCTCCTGCACCGTGATGACCCTGCCCTTTCTGGGCGTGCCGTTGTCCATGCGAACGAAGGAAATTGTCAGCACCTCCAACTGCTCCGGCCAGATCTCTCTGAGCGCGTCGGTTATCGGGAAACTCAACTGCACCGGATCGTTGTCCGCGTGCATCTTGCCGCCGTGCAGTCTTTCGTGATTCAGCATGCTGGTAATTTCAAAAGGTCCCAGCGTTCCCAGCAGGTACCGGCTCTCCGGCTGCGACAGACCCGGCGTGGTGGGCAGGTTGATGTAGAGCTTGTGGAAGAAGCCGCCCTCTTTGCCTAACGGGGTCAGTCGCACGCCGTCCAGAACGACGCGCAGCGAGCTGTTCACTGCCGGCGGCGCGCCCTTGGCAGGCTGACGCAACAGCAGCGAGCGCACCGTGGATCGGCCGGCGGCATCCAACGGCACCTTGATCGTCACCGAGCGCTCGTCCAGTGCCAGCGGCTGGCCGCTACCCAAGGTCATCACCAGCGCCTGCGGCAGCGTCGACGAAAACGCCTGCATCGTCACCGCCGAAACCGGTGCGGGCGGAGGCGGCGCGGGTAACGCAACGGGCATGCTGCCGTCCTCGTACTGGTAGCCCAGACCAAGGGTGTCGAATGCCCACGTTCGCGCCATGGTCGGCAGGGCAGCACCGTAGACGAAGGAGCCCTTCCAGTAGGTATCCGACTTCGGCGGCATGGTGCGGCCGTTGCCGGCACTCACCCATGCCGCCCACAAGCGATCGACATTGGCGTGATGGAGCCAGAAGATCGGATCTCTCGGCGATACCGTCACCGATCCCATCGCCCCGCCAATGATGTTGTGCACGGGGTTGTGCGGCAGGCTTTCCAGCGTGCTCTCAAAAGCGTTGACGAGCCCGCTCTGGAAATTCACCACCGAGTCGGCGAAGGCATCCAGGGCCAGCGCAGCAGTCACATCGGTATTACGGCGATTGAGAACATAGAGCGGGCTCGCCGGGTCGGTGAACTCCACCGGCATGACGGGATTGGTGTAGTAATCCCAGTAGGGCAAGGTCAGGTTGCTGTTGCCGGCCACCTTGCGCAACTGCGCCTCCAGCCGGAACAGAAAGCCGCGGTGCCAGGCAAGGAAATACGCCGTGCGGTGCGGGCAGAAGTTCTTGTGCACGTCCACCCAATAGCTCCACGACGCGGGATCGGCCGAGTTGAGGTTAGCCTGCATCGTGCGAATGGCTTCTATGTAGACCGGGAACATCTCACTGGCGCAGAAGGTGCTCCAGCTCGGTCGTATGCGGAGGGTGGCCGCCTCGGCCACTCGGGGCACCCACGGCAGCAGCGCTACAGCGCCCGCGGCCAGTGATCCCTTCAGAAAGCGTCGTCTCGTAACCATGTCAGTCTCTCCCTTTGATCCTTGCGCCGAGGTCGCTTCAGCGCCACGCCAACGAGCGGCAAACGCGCCGCAGGCGTGAACGGAGCTGCCACGGACCGGATCAAGGAGGCCACGTCGGGCCGTCGCGGAACTTCACCCGGAGCGTGGGCGCTTCACGCCTTGGAGAGTCTTCTACTGCTAGCGTCCAGAGCGGTCATCATCCAAACGGATGAAGCAACGCACGGGCGCTTGGGGAGCGAGATGGATCGGCGGCGCACCACCCGACTGCTGGCCGCCCTGTACGGGATGGACACCCGCGCGCCAGACTGGTCTACGGTGCTGCTCGCGTTCGTCCAGGTATTCCAGTGCGATCAGGTGGAACTGCACCGTCTGGACGCCGGCCATCGAAGCAGCCGCATCTGCGCCTACTTCGAGAGCCCCGTGTCTGCGTCTTTGTTGCCTTCCGACGGAACAGGTACTGCGACACTTCCGTGGCTGAACGAGGTGCTCGAGCGCCTGCATGACGATGGCGTGGTGGAGGTGTGCGGCGGGGAGTTGGCGCCATCGTGCGGCCCCGACTGCGTCCCGCTGGCGCGGTCCAGCCGGAGCGCCATGGCGGTATTGATCGGCGGCGATGATGATGTCGAGTGGAGCCTGCTGGTGCTCTGGCGGGACCAAACGGCGGGCCGGTTCGACGATGACGAGCGGGATCTGGCGCGCTCGCTGCAGCCCCATCTGCGCAACGTGTGCGCCTGGCAACAGCGCTTCAGCTCGATCGACCACCAGTCCGAACGCTTTCGGCTGGCGTTGGATGCCCTGGCCGAAGGCGTGCTGATGCTGGACCAAGATGGCCGCCCCATGTTCTGCAACGCGGCCGCCCGCGCCATGGCCGGCCATCGCCTGTTCGCCTGGCGCTCGGACGGCCGCCTTGGCCTGCCCAACCCGCGCGACGAGCATCAGCTGCAACAGGCTCTGCGCCACCTCGGGACCTCGCCGGACGTGCAAAGCCAGCTGTTGCAGATCCACGGCAGCCACGGCCGCCTGATGGCCACGCTCAAGCTGTGCACGGCACCTCCGGCCGATGGCGACAGCGACGCGGTGCGCGTGCTCGCGTTCATCCGGCGGCTGGAGCCCGGCGCCCCCGTCGCCCTGGTGCCGGAGTTGAGGGAACAATGGGGCTTCACCCTTGCCGAGGCGCAGCTGGCGCAGCAGCTGATGCGCGGTTGTTCTCTCGAGGAGGCGGCGCAACGCGTGAGCGTCAGCAAGAACACCGTGCGCAGCCAGCTGCGCTCGCTGTTCATGAAAACCGAGACGCACCGCCAGGCCGAACTGGTGCGGGTGCTGCTCACGCTCTCGCACGCATGAGCCCGACCGGACCGCGTTCTCCAGGCGCCCCCGCCGCACGCCAGTTGCTAGGGCTCGAGGATCTCGAAGCGATAGCCGGCGCCGTACACCGCGTGGATGACCTGCTGCCCGGGCAGCAGGTCATCCAGCTTGCGCCGCAGGTTGCGGATGTGGCTGTCCACGACCCGGTCGGTGACGTCGCGCAGGTCATCGTGCATCAGGTCGAGCAGTTGATCGCGCGAGTAGACGCGGCCGGGATGGCTCACCAGCGCGTGCATCAGCCGGTATTCCGTGTGGGTGAGCGGCATCGGCCGGCCCGCCACCCGGATCCGCTGCGCCGCGTCGTCCACCTCGAACGGGTGCGTGGTCGCGGCGGATGTACTTCGGCGCAGCAGCGCACGTACCCGCGCCACCACTTCGCGTGGGCTGAACGGCTTGCAGATGTAATCGTCCGAACCCAGCTCGAGCCCCAGCAGCCGGTCGATCTCCTCCACCCGCGCCGTCAGCATGATCACCGGCAGCGTGCTGCGGCGGCGCAGCTCGCGCAGGATCTCCAGCCCGTCCCGCCCCGGCAGCATGATGTCCAGCAGCAGCACGTCGGGCTGCTCGATGGTTACTGCCGCCAGCACTCGGGCGCCGTCTGCCACCACCACGGCGCGGTAGCCGGACTGCACCAGGTAATCCACCAGCAACTGGGCGATCTTCGGCTCGTCCTCGGCCACCAGCACGGTCGGTTGACCCATCTCAGGATGCCTCCCGCGGCAACCGCAACTCCAGCCGCAGGCCACCCAGCGGCGACGGCGAAGCGGTGAGCGATCCGCCGTGTGCCTGGGCGATGCGCCGCGCGATCGCCAGTCCCAGTCCGCTGCCACCGGAGGCACGGTTGCGCGAGGGTTCGGCGCGATACAACGGGTCGAACAGGTGGGCCAGCGCCTCGCGCGATACACCCGGCGGCGAATCGTCCACGCACAGGCAGGCGGTGCTGCCGTCGGTACGTGTGCTGACCTCGATCCGGCCGCCGGCGTCGCTGTAGCGCAGGCTGTTGCCGACCACGTTGTCGATCAGCTGACGCAACCGATCCGCGTCGCCATTGACGGTTACCGCGGTACCGACGCAGTGCAGCCCCAAGCCGGCGTCCTTCGCCGCCGCCGCGAAGCGCGCGCAGGCCGTTTCCGCCAGCGCGGCCAGATCGAGCGGTTGCGGCCGGTAGCTCAGCGAGCCGGGGTCGGCCATCGACCACTGGTGCAGGTCCCCTACCAGCCGATCCAGCCGCATCACTTCATCGTGCAGCGACTGCAGCGCGCGACCATCAGCGGCGCGTACGCCGTCACGCATCGCCTCGAGCTCGCCGCGCAGGATCGCCAGCGGCGTGCGCAGCTCGTGCGAGATATCGGCCATCCAGCGCTGGCGTGCCGTTTCATGCGCCTGCAACGCCAGGCTGAGGCGATTCACGTGATGCACGAGGTCGCCCAGCTCATCGCGGCGACGCGTCTGCAATTGCAGGTCGAAATCGCCGCCCGACAACTGCCGGGCTGCGTGCTCGACCGCCTGCAACGGCGCCAGCAGATGGCGCGCAAAAACCCATGCCAGCGCCAGCGCACACAGCAGCAGCAGGCCGGTGAGCACGGCCAGGTTGCGGATCTGCGCGGCGAGGAAGGCGGTATCGCGATGTTCCACCGGGCGGGCCAGCGGCTGCAGGGCCAGCCAGCCCACCACTGCGTCGCCCTGCCGCAGCGGACGCTCCAGCGCGTCGGCGCGCGGCGCGCGACCGGCAATCAGGTGTCGCTGCGAGTCCAGCAGGGAGACGCGCTGAGGCAGTGGCGGAGGCAGCGGTGCCGCCGGTGGTCCCGGTGGGGGTGGCGCCTGCGGCGGCAGTGGTGCCGGCGGGGGACGCGGCGGCGGCGGCGGATCCAGCGGCGAAGACGAGAGCCCCCCGCCACGCCGCTGCGCCTGAGCCGGGGGTGGGTCGATCGAACGTTCCAGCAAATGGCGCCACGTGTCCCCGTCGCGCAATCCGGGGAACCCGCTATCGGCGTCCGGGCGGGCGACCAGTGCCCGTGCCAGCGGATCCAGCCGCGCCAGGTCCTGGGTGTTGACGTAGTCGATGAAACCGCTGCGCAGGTTGTGGATGGTAAGCCCGCCCAGGGTCGCCAGTGCGAGCGCGATGGCGCTGGCCAGCAGCAGGAACAGCTTGTGCGCCAGGCGCAGGCGCAATCGTGGCAGAGGGCGGTCCATAGCCGCGCAGCATAGCGGCGGCCACGGCCCCGCGCGTCCTCATTTTCTGCATATTTCCTGCGACCTTGCACGGCATCGTGGGGTGCGTCGAATCACCGGCACCGCAAGGAATCAACCCATGAAGATCACCCTGCTGGCCATGCTCGCCGGCCTGGCCGTCACTGGCACCGCCACCGCACAGCGCGCCGTGCCCATGAAGGACACGCCGCTGTTCGCGCACGACGGTGCTGGCCGGCCGCGCCTCGCGGGCAAGCACATCCCGCCGCTGCCGCCATTCTGCCGCGCCGATCTGCCGCAACCGCCCACCCGCCCCGCCATGCCCGACTTTGCTGCGGATGAGCAGTGGCGCAGCGCCCTGGGCGTCACCGAGGCGCAAGCGCGGCAGGTGCAGAAACTCATGCAGGACAGCGCCGCGGGGATGCAGAAGGAACGCCGCCAGCAGCGCAGCGACCAGCAGGCGCTGTGCGCACGGTTGCGCGATATCGTCGGCGAGCAGGCGATGACGCGCTGGGCCGAGGCGAGTGCGCCCCCGCCGCTGCCGCCGATGCCACCGATGGCGCCAGAGCCGCCGCAGCCGCCGCAGCCGCCGGCTGACGCTCGCTAAGGCAGCGACGACGCGCCCGGCGAAACGCACGCCGCGGCTGTTCGCCCGGCGTGCCGTCGTCGGCGGGCTCAGCCCGGAAGGTCGCGCAGCGCGCGCTCGATGCGCCGGTCCGGCACCAGCCACAGCATCGCAGCGCCGGCATAGAGCAGTTGCGACATCCACGCGGCATGGAACGACAGCGCAATACCCAGCGCGTAGATCGGCGGCGAGACCTTGCCTTTCCAGTCATTGCCCAGCGCCCGCGCCAGGGCCGATCCCTCACCCTCGGCGTGGATCAACGCGCGCTGCAGCAGCCAGTAGGCCACGGCTGCCATCAGCAACACCGCACCGTAAAGCGCAGAGGGTGCCGCCGCGAAGTGGTTCTCGCCCATCCAACCGGTAGCGAACGGAAGCAGCGATAGCCAGAACAGCAGGTGCAGGTTCGCCCACAGGCTGCCGCCGGACACCGGCCCGGCCATGTGCAGCAAGTGGTGGTGGTTGTTCCAGTAGATGCCCACGTAGACGAAGCTCAGCACGTAGCTCAGGAACACCGGCGCCAGCGGCAGCAGCGAGCCCACCGACTCCCCGTGCGGCACCTTCATCTCCAGCACCATGATGGTGATGATGATGGCGAGCACGCCATCGCTGAATGCTTCGAGTCGGGTCTTGCGCATGCCGGAGCGCCGGGCAGTGGGAGAGATGGCAGTGTAGCCACGCCACCACGCGCAAACCTCAGTTGCTGGCCAGGCGCCTGTTCAGCACGCCGGTCAGTGCACCCACTGCGACGCCGCAGATCACGCCCAGCCCCAGGCTGACCTCGCCATGCCACGCGACCGCGGCACCCGCACCTGCACCGGCCAGTCCCAGCCAAGCGACGCGGCGCTGGCGCACCCGCAGGGCGGCTGCCCGTTCGCGCGCGGCGCGCGCCTCGTCCTGAGCCTTCTGCCCGGGAGCAAGCAGTACCTGGGCCACTGCGTCGGCCTGTCGCTCGTCCATCATCAGTGTCCTCGCGGGTTCTCCTACGGTGCGGCCGCAGCAGGTGCGCGGAACTGCACCTCGTTGCCTTCCGGGTCGACGCCATCGCAGACGCGGTCACCGCGAAACAACCACTCCCGCGCGGGCGGATGGAGCTGCCCTCCGTGCATCAAGGCGGCGCGGCGCGCGCGATCGAGACTGTCGACGAACAGCACCAGTTTGACTGCGGTGTCCTCGCGCGGGCGCGGCGGCCGGCTCAGCTGGATGGCTGCGGCGAGGGACGGCGAAACGGCCAGCACCACCAGCTGGAACGCATGCGACTCCAGCACGATGTACTCCCCCTCCCGATGCACGGGCAAGAGGCCGGCGACCTCGGCGTAGAAGCGGGCGACGGGGGCGATATCCTTCGCGTACAGCACTGCGGCCGCTGATCCTGCGTCGGGCATGGCGGCATTCCCTTGTCTGTCCAATGGCCGCCCAGTGTAGGCCGCGTAGGCACGACACGCATGAGTCGACTGCCGGCGCCGGCACTAATCGTCGGCCGCAAAGCGTTGTTCCTTCCACGGATCGCCGCGCCGGTGATAGCAGCGCAGCTCCCAGAACCCGGCTTCCTCGCGCACGGTGAACTGGAGGCCGGTGAGCCACTTGGCCGACTTCCAGAAATACAGGTGCGGCACCAGCAGACGTGCCGGTCCGCCGTGGGCGGGAGCAAGCGGCTGGCCGTCGTAGTGGGTGGCGATCATCGCTCGACCGTCCAGCACGTCCTCGACAGCCAGGTTGGTGACGTAGCCGTCGGCGCTGTGGGCGAGCAGGAAACCGGTGGGCGCGGCGATGCCGGCGTCGGCCAGCAGATCGTCCAGCATGACGCCTTCCCAGGCCGTATCGAGCTTGGACCAGCGGGTGACGCAGTGGATGTCGCACACCATGCGTCCCCTGGGCAGGGCGTCGAAGCTGGCGCTGTCCCATCGCTTGAGCGGTCGCACTCCATGTTTCAGCACGAGCGCCCAGTGCGCAGCGTTGAGCGCTGGGGTGGCGTCCTTCGACATCACCGGGAATTTCGCCGTCACGACCTGCCGCGGCGGCAATCGCGGAAATGCGGTGCCGGGGCTGTCGGCGTGATCGGGTTCGGACATGGCGATGGCTTCCCGACGATGGTGGCGTGAATCTAGCACCGCGTCGGCGATGCTTTCCGGGGCTTGAGCCTGAACGGCTACCGTGGTCGCGACACGCCCTTCACCGCGCGCTGATTGACCCGGCGAAAGACTCGGCGCTCCCTTTCCACTGGAGACGCCGCGATGAAAACGATCGCTCTTTCCGCCGCCCTTGCCATCGCATGCGGCATGGCCGGCCCCGCGACCGCGCAGTCTGACGGCCATGGATCGCTCACCGAGGCACAGGTGCGTACCCATCTGCAGGAGCAGGGCTACACCCACGTCGACGACCTCGAGTTCAAACACGGCATGTGGCATGCCGACGCCCGCAGCGGCAACGGCGAGCACGTGGATCTGCGGATCGACCCGGCCAGCGGCAAGGCCTACGCCGATGAGCGAAAGACGTCGCGTCTCAGCAAGGACGAGGTGCGCGCCTCGCTGGCCAGTGCCGGCTACACCGACGTGCACGACGTCGAGTTCGATGAAGGCGTCTGGCAGGCCAAGGGCGAAAACAGCGCCGGCAAGGATGTCGAGCTGCAGATCGATCCGGACACCGGCAAGGTCGTGGGCACGGACGACTGATCCGGCTGACGGTCGCGATTCCAACTGTCGCGATGCAGCGGTCGCGGTGCAGCCGCATCGGGCAGTCACCCGTATATATGGCCGGTGGGGGCACCCCACCGGCTTTTTTTCATCAAGGGAATCACCATGCCAGTCCTGCCACGCCGCGCTTCCACTGCCCTGGTCACTGCGGCCCTGCTCGGCCTGTGCGGTTGCGGCGAACGCGCCACGTTGAGCGTGCGCGAGGGCAGCGGACCGCAGCCGGCGCTGCCGCCGCCGCGCGACACGGTATTGCCGACGGTGGATATCGCGCCGGCGGTAGGCTGGCCCGCGGGCACCGCGCCGATTCCCGCACCGGGGCTGGCGGTGGGTGCGTTCGCCACCGGGCTCGACCATCCGCGCTGGCTCGCCGTGATGCCCAATGGCGACGTGCTGGTGGCCGAGACCAACGCGCCGCCGCGCCCGCAGGACAGCGCCGGCATCAAGGGCTGGATCGCCGACCGCATCATGGCCCGCGCGGGCGCCACGGTACCCAGCGCCGACCGCATCACGCTGCTGCGCGACACCAACGGCGACGGCGTGGCGGATCTGCGCAGCGTGCTGCTGGACCACCTGCACTCGCCGTTCGGCATGGCCCGCGTTGGCGACACGCTCTACGTGGCCAACACCGACGCGGTGATGGCTTTCCCATACCGCGTCGGCCAGACGCGCATCACTGCATCCGGCCGCACCCTGGTCGATCTGCCGGCAGGGCCGCGCAATCACCACTGGACCAAGAACCTGCTGGCCAGTCCCGACGGGCACACGCTTTACGTCACCATCGGCTCCAACAGCAACGTGGCCGAAAACGGGCTGGAGGCCGAGCAGGGGCGCGCGCGGATCATCGCGGTGGACCTTGCCAGCGGCCAGTCGAGGCCGTTCGCGACCGGGCTGCGCAACCCCAACGGCATGGCGTGGCAGCCCGTGACTGGCGCGCTGTGGGTGGCAGTGAACGAGCGCGACGAGATCGGCTCGGACCTGGTGCCCGACTACATGACCCACGTGCGAGACGGCGGCTTCTACGGCTGGCCGTGGAGCTACTACGGCCAGCACGTGGACACGCGTGTGCAGCCGACGGACACCGCGAAGGTGGCCGCGGCGATCGCGCCGGATTACGCACTAGGTCCGCACACCGCTTCTCTGGGTCTGGCCTTCTATACGTCCGGCGTGTTGCCCGGGCGCTACGACGGCGGTGCCTTCATCGGCCAGCACGGCTCGTGGAACCGCAAACCGATCAGCGGCTACAAGGTGGTGTTCGTGCCTTTTGCCGAGGGCCAGCCGCGCGGCCTGCCCGAGGATGTTCTGACCGGGTTCGTGGACGCGAAGGGCCGTGCCCGCGGGCGCCCCGTGGGCGTGGCCATCGACGACCGCGGGGCACTGCTGGTGGCCGACGATGTCGGCAACACCGTCTGGCGCGTCACGGCGGCAAAGTAGGTCGCCCGGCGCCGCAAACGCCGCTTACGCGGCAGCTACCACTGCGGGATCACGTCTGGACACGGCGACGTGGTGGTGTCCACCAGTATTTGCCTGAGCATGCCGGCCATCTGGGCACTGAAGGCGTCCGCCTCCGAAGCGTTGGAGATGCTTCGCTTGAGCGCCACGGCCGAACACGCCGTCCACACCTGGACGTTGGCAGCGTCGCTCTCCGATTTCTGCCGGTACTGCTCGGCCAGTGCTTCGTAGCGGCCAGCGGCCTCCTCCGACACGGCCGCGCCGCCCTCCCCCGGTGCACTGTTGATCAGCACCAGTTCGGTCCCGGCGACATCTGGGCGGTCGGGCTTGAACGCCATCAACGTATGGTCGTCGACCACGCGCATGCCGTATCGGGTCTGCGTCTTGTCGCTGAAGAACTGGTACGTGCCCGGCGCCGCCGGCAGATAATCCGACACCCGGTTCGGCTCGGTCACGCGCATCGCGACGCCCTGATGGCTCACATCAATGGTGTATCCGCCGTCCTTGACCATGTAGGTGCCGTTCCTGAAGTCCGTGCTCTGAGCGCCGACGGGCATGCTCGCAAGCAGCGCCAGCGAGGCAAGCAGGAACAGTGACGCGCCGCGCACGCGTGGATGAAAAAACGTCATGGTGCTTCCCCTGGGATGAGCCAGTCCCCCGACCGGCCGCGCCACGATCGCGCCTGCCCGCGGCTAGCGCAAGTCCTTGCGACCGATCTGCCCGCAGGACCGCCGGCGGGCCTGCACGTAAACAGCCCGCTGACGCGATCGCTCAGGGCCGCACGGGCGGGCGGTAGCCGATCCGGAAGGCGCCCCAGTGCCGGCCCTTGACCATGACCGGCGCGGATACGTCATACATGGTCTCGCCGGTGTCGCGCTTGTAGGTCTGCAACAGGTACGGCCGGGTGCTCGCGGCGCAGCGGCTGATCGTGCGATCGGTGAGGCGGCGCTTGGAGCGGCTGACTTTCACGTCCTTCTCGTAGTCGCCCGTCAGCGGCTGCGAAAAGGCGCGGTTGTGGGTGCCGAAATAGCCGCCGTCGTCCATCGAGCAGGCGAACGCAGCCTCCGGGTTCGCGGCCAGCACGGGCTCCTGGATCGCCGGCAGCACCTCGTCGGTGTAGCTGTCGTAGCGGGTGCGGAATTTCTCCGGGCGCGTGCCGGGTACGCTCTGATAGGCCCGATCGAGCAAGTCATCCAGGCTGATGCGACCGTCGTCGATGCTGCGTTCGAACTGCGCGCCCACGGCGGCAGCCGCGCGCATGGCGGCCTCGCGCAGGCGCAGGTGCAGCGGGTCGGCCTGGTCGATGGTGGCGTCGAAAAGTTCTTCGGCCACGTCGGCCTGGGCCAGGCTGGCGTCCGCCGCCTTCGGCAGCTCGCTCTCGGTATGCGCGAGCCCGTCGAGCATGGCCTGTACGGCGTCGGAGATCAGCCGCGTGGCATCGACGTGGGTGGCGGCCATGCCGGCGATGTATTCGATCTCGTGCTCCGCGTCCGCGGCGAGCTGGCCGATGCGGCCGAGCACCCCCACTGCGGCCTCGGCCTGTTCTGCGCCCTGGTCCACTTCGGCGCTGAGCGCCTGCATGGCCCCGGCGGTGCGGTCGGCCTGCTCGTGGACGTCCTGCAGCGATACGAGAATGTCCTTGGACGCATCGCGGGCCCGATGGGCCAGCGCCCGCACCTCCTGCGCCACCACCGCAAAGCCTTTGCCGTGCTCGCCTGCGCGCGCCGACTCGATCGACGCATTGAGCGAGAGCAGGTGCGTCTGCATGGCGATGTCGCCGATCACGTCGGCGATGCGCTGGATCGTCTCGGCCTGCTGCTGCAGCGTGCGCATGTCGTGCGCGGTGGCGGCTGCGCGCTCCCGCGCCCGTTGAAAGCGGCCCAGGCTGAGCGCGATCTCTGCGCTGCCGCGTTCACTCTCCTGGCGTGAGCGCGCAGCCACGTCGCGGGCGCGGGCGGCGCCGTCGGCGATCTGGCGCGTGGTGTCGGCAATGGCGTCGGCATGACCGGCGATCTGGCGGGCGCGGTCCACGTCCTGGCTGGTCTTTGCCTTGAGCCGGTCGAGGAAGAACGAGTTCTCGGCGCCGCCGAGCATGATCCGCTCCAGCCGCCCCGCGATGAAGGCCGCCAGCGCGTTGCGCGTCTGGCCGGGACGCCGTAGGCCGATGCGCGAGGCCAGTGCCACCAGCGTCAGCAGCGCACCACCGGCGGCGTGGGCACCGACAGCCGGCCAGGCCGCAAACGGCGCATCAACGGCGGCGAGCGCCAGGCAAGACGGTAACCAATCCAACATGCGACACCCTCCGCGAGGGCTCGAGTACTGGCCACCGCGGCAGGTGGCGCGGCGGGACGGAGGAACTTCTCTCTTCGCATAGCGGCGGCGCTGCGATGGACTTGAGCGGGGCGTCCACACTCGCGTGACATGCCGGCGCCTACGGTCGCCGGACCCAACTGTACGGAACTGCCCGTGGCCAAGCCATCGGAAGAAGAGCCCACCACCAAGGAGGACGGCGAGGGCTTCGCCATGTCGACCGAAGAGCGGGGCGACGTGCGCCACCTGCGTCCGCCGCGCCCGGTCGTACTGCACGAAACGATCCGCCGCGAGGGCGAGCAGGAGCTCGAGCGCAGCGTCTCGGCGCTGGGCTGGTCGTCGCTGGCCGCCGGCATGACGATGGGCTTCTCGATGCTGGCTCGCGCCCTGCTCCACCACCACGTGCAGGGCCTGCCCGGCGCCTTCCTGATTGAAAGCCTGGGCTATCCGTTCGGCTTTCTGGTGGTGATCCTGGCGCGCCAGCAGCTGTTCACCGAGAACACCATGACCGCGGTGCTGCCGCTGATGACCGAGCCGGGCTGGGGCAAGCTCGGCTGCCTGCTGCGGCTGTGGGGCGTGGTGTTCCTGGGCAACGTGGTCGGCGGCGCCTTGTTCGCCTGGGGCATGCTGAACATGCAGTTGTTCGATGCCTCGACCCAGGCGTCGCTGCACGCGATGGGCACCGCGCTGATGCACAACACTCCGTGGCAGATGTTCACCAAGGGCATCGCCGCCGGCTGGCTGATCGCCACCATGGTGTGGCTCCTGCCCGCCGCCGAGCGCGGCAAGATCGCGGTGATCATCATCGTCACCTACGTGATCGCACTGGGCGACTTCACGCACATCATCGTCGGCTCGGTCGAAGTGATGTACCTGGTGTTCGAAGGCACGGTGAGTGCCGGTGACTATGCCACCCGGTTCGCCCTGCCCACGCTCGCCGGCAACATCGTGGGCGGCAGCCTGATCTTCGCGCTGATCAGCCATGCCCAGGTGCGCAGCGACGACGAGAACGACGAAGAGCAGCACGCAGGCCACTAGCCGCGGCACGGCCGCGTGCTGGTCGAGTACCGCCCGGGCCGCACGCCATGACGCAGCCCCGGCGCGGGCAGCAGTGCTGCGGGTCGGCGGGAGCAAACCTTGGCGCACGAGCCGGCGACGTGGTCCCCGTCCGCGCTTCCTCGACTCGCGCCCATCGTCGTGGCGACCGGAAATTGCGTGTCGTCCGCTGGTCGGTTTCGCCAGCGGTCGGGTGAGGCGGAGCCTTGGCATCCTGTCGCATGCGCATCCCGCGTGCCGCTGCCGGGCGCAGGAGCGGCTTCGTCCTCGTTGGCCGGCCCGGGCACCGGCGCCGGCGCCGACAGGCCACAGTGCGCCGTGGGCAGCATCGGGGGTGAGCTCAGCGAGCGCCTTGCGCGGGCGGTGCCGTGTCCGCCGGCCCGACGCCGGCGTGTTCGCGCAGGATGCGGCGGATCTCCAGGATCGCCTGCGGTGTCTCCTGCACGCTGTGGCCGGACATGATGATTTTTTCGCTGGCTGCCCCCGCCAGATGGGCGCTGGCGTACGGCACGAAGCCGTCGGTGGACTCGGCCAGCGGAACGCCTGCGCTGCGCCGCGCGATGATCGAGTGGTAGCGCACGCCGTCCACGATCGGCAGCGTGGACGTGGCGCGCAGGTAAGGGCTGGAATCGCGCAGCAAGTCAACGCCGGTAGGCGCAGTGCGAAACAGCGCGGCCTGCTCGGGCAGCTCGCCGGCAAGCACTTCGGCGATGCGCGCGGAGGTCTCCAGCAGGGTCTTGGGCAGACGGATAAGCCGGGTCACCACGCGTGCCAGCCAGTGTCCCGCGATCGGGGTGCCGGCGTGCGGCGCTGCCAGGAAAATGGCCTCGTCCACCCCGGGCAGTGGGGTGATGGACAGGTAAGGCGCCAGCGTGGCCAGCCGCTTGCGCCGCGGCGAGTCAACCGGCGCGCGGAAGATGCGCTGCCACAGCGCGTCACCGCTGTTGACCACCAGCAGTCGCGCAATGACCCCGCCCATGCTGTGCCCTACCAGCGTGACGTGGTGGCTGGCCGGCGCGGTGCCGAGCGGGTCCAGTGCAGCGAACGTCTGCGCCAGCGCCGCGCGGATCTGCACCAGGTTCACCGGGATAGGCGCGTTGGTGGGGTAGTAGACCTCCCATATCTGGTAGCGCTGGCGCAACGCCTCATCGCCCATTACCTCGTTGGCGAGGTTCACCCACGCTTCGGGGCTGGAGGCGAGCCCGTGGATCATCACCACCGTCAGCCGGCGCGGGTCATAAGGCTGCATGAGAAACACACGCGGCCGGTCGAGCGCGTTATCGCGCCCCAGCAGGTTGTCGATCGCCTTGCGGCCGAAGCCCGCATCAGCCAGCCACAGCGCATAAGGCGCGCTGAAGTTTGCCGCCAGCGGCACCACCTGCCCCGCCACGGCAGTGCTGTCGCGGCGATACGGATCGAGGGCATCGACCACCGCCTCGTGCCCGTCGAGCACCTGCGCAAGCGACGCGCCGGGAAACCGCAGCAGCACGGTGGCCGGGAGGTATCCGGTATCGGCGAACGGCGACATCCGCGATGGAGCGACGCCAGCAGCAGGGCGCGCCACCATCACCACTTCGGCGCCCAGCCCGTCGCGGCGGTAGACACTCGCCAGTCCATCGATACGCAGGCGCGAGGCAGGCACCATGGCTTCGAGCTTCGGCGCGCCCCGCGGCAAGACCAGATCGATGCTGCCGTAGCGCAACTGCCAGCCATCGATCGCCTCGACGCTGCCCGGCACGGGCGGGTGGAAGCGTCCGGCCCGCTGGCCCTGCTCGAACATCAGCGCGGCGACGCGTTCCACCGCGTAGTTGTAAGCATCGCGCACCTGGGTCTGGCGATCCTCGAACGCGCGCTCGCGCGGCGAACGGTCGCCGAAGAACAGATAGGCATACGCGCAACGCGCCGCGTCGAGATAGGCACCAACGCGACGCGGCGCACTGACGGCCCCTGCCCGGTCCGCCTTGAGCGCCTCGCCCAGCGTCAGTTCGGCCAATGCAGCGAGCTGCGCGTCGTGGTCGAGCAAGGTGGCCGCCCGCAAGGCTTGGATACAGGCAGTCGCTGCACCACCGCAGCGCTCCGGCGCGAGGCCGAGGCGGGCGATCGCGTTGCGCGTGGCGAAGCTCAGTGCACCGGTGGTGAGGATGTCGCCGCGGCGATTCTCGTCATAGCTGCGCGGGTCGTCTTGCCTGACTTGGACCAGCGCGCAACCGCCAAGCTGGATCGCGAGCAGGACCGGCAGCATGAGCACGACCCGGCGCATCAGCGTCGTCAGCCCGCGCCCTCGTGCGTCATCGCGCCAGCATGGCTGCATCCGCTGCTCCCCGTGTGGACGGTGTAGACGTGCGTCGCGCGCTCTGCACCGCCGATGCGTGATGATGCCCGTTTTCCCGTTGTTGCGAGGCAAACCCCATGACCGCCATGCGCGCCATCGAAATCCGCCAGCCGGGCGGTCCCGAAGCGCTCGCTGCCTGCGAGCGACCCCGGCCGGTGCCCGGCCCCGGCGAGGTGTTGATCAAGGTGGCCGCCTCGGGCGTCAACCGGCCGGATGTGTTCCAGCGCCAAGGCAAGTACCCGCCGCCGCCCGGTGCTTCCGATCTGCCGGGGCTGGAAGTGGCCGGCACGCTGGTGGAGGGCGACTTTGTCGGCGCCAATCCGTTCGGCCTGCGGACCGGCGACGCCGTCTGCGCGCTGCTGGCCGGCGGCGGCTATGCCGAGTACGCCGTGGCGCCGCTGGGTCAGTGCCTGCCGGCACCGGAGGGGCTGAGCCTGATCGAGGCGGCATCTTTGCCGGAGAACCATTTCACCGTGTGGAGCAACGTGTTCGACCGCGGTCAGCTCGGCCATGGCGAAGGCGGCACCAGCGAGACATTGCTGGTGCAAGGCGGCTCCAGCGGCATCGGTGTCACCGCGATCCAGATCGCGCACGCGCTCGGCCATCGAGTGTTCGCCACCGCCGGCAGCGACGACAAATGCCGCGCCTGCGAGGCGCTGGGCGCCACGGCCATCAACTACCGCACACAGGACTTCGTCACCGAGGTGAAGCGGCTCACCGACGGACGTGGCGTCGACGTGGTGCTCGACATGGTGGCCGGCGACTACGTGCCGCGCGAGCTGGAGGCGATGGCCGAGGGCGGCCGGTTGGTAATCATCGCCACGCTGGGCGGCGCCGACGTGCAGTTCAACGCCGGCGCACTCATGCGCCGGCGTCACACCGTCACCGGCTCCACCCTGCGCAACCGCCCGGTGGCGTTCAAGGCGGCCATCGCGCAGCGCCTGCACGACGTGGTGTGGCCACTGATCGGGCGTGGAGCGGTCCGCCCGGTGATCCACCAGGTGTTTCCCGCGGCGCAGGCCGCGCAGGCCCATGCGCTGATGGAAAGCTCGCATCACATCGGCAAGATCATGCTGTCCTGGGACGAGTGACTGTTTCTCAAATGTATCCAATAGGACAACAGTCAGTTCTTTAGCCGCATCTAGGCGCACGGGAGAAACAAGCCTATCGTTCGCTGCATGGCGCCGAACGGCGCCTCCATTCGGGAGAACGTGATGATCGAACGCAGACCCTTCGACAGCCTCGGCGGCGCCGACCACGGCTGGCTCGATGCCAAGCACCATTTCTCGTTCGCCAGCTACCACGATCCCAAGCGCATGGGCTGGGGCGCACTGCGCGTGTGGAACGACGACACCATTGCCCCGGGCACCGGCTTTCCGCCGCATTCGCACGGCGACATGGAGATCATTACCTACGTGCGCGAGGGCGCCATCACCCATCGCGACAACCTGGGCAACGAAGGTCGTACCGAAGCGGGCGACGTGCAGGTGATGAGCGCGGGCAGCGGCATCACCCACAGCGAGTACAACCTGGAGCCGGGCACCACGCGGATCTTCCAGATCTGGATCATCCCCACCGAAACCGGCAAGCCGCCGTCGTGGGGCGCCAAGCCGTTCCCGCGCGGCGAGCGCTCGGGCAAGTTCGTGGCGCTGGCCAGCGGCTTTGCCGACGACACTGACGCTCTGCCCCTGCGCACCGACGCCCGCGTGCTGGGCGCCACGCTGAAAGCCGGCGAGAGCACCACCTACGTGCTGGCCGATGGCCGCCAGTCCTACCTGGTGCCGTCGACCGGCTCGGTCGAGGTCAACGGCGTGAAGCTGGATGCCCGCGACGGTGCGGCCATCCGCAACGAACCGGCGCTGCGCGTGACCGCGCTGGAGGATGCCGAGCTGGTGCTGGTGGACGCCGCGGCCTGACACCCGGGCTCAGCTCGAACACGACGAGAGCGGCGACCGCAGGGCCGCCGTTTTCGTCCGGAATGGTCGTGGAGGATGCCGGTCTTCGTTGCAGCGGAGCCGCCACGTCCGGCGACGTCGGCTCGAGGTGCAGGTCGCGCTGGCGACAGCACCGGTGCGCAGCCTGTCCCACCCGACAAAGGTTCAACTGCCCGTCACGCACGGGCTTGCTACCCTCCGAGGCTTGATTCCAGCGGAGGCGCCCATGAGCAACGAACACGGCATCCACACCATCGACACCGGCTTCGTGCGGCAGCACTTCGACGCGGCTTATCTGGTGGTCGAGGGAGACCGTGCTGCCTTCATCGACTGCGGCACCAACTACAGCATTCCGCGCATGATGGCGGCACTGGACGCGGCCGGACTCACACCGGCGCACGTGAACTGGCTGATCCTCACCCACGTGCATCTGGACCACGCCGGTGGCGCCGGCGAACTGCTCTCGCTGCTGCCACAGGCGCAGCTGGTGGTGCACCCGCGCGGGGCACGACACATGATCGACCCGTCGCGACTGTGGGACGGGGCCGCCGAGGTGTATGGCGAAGCGGTCATGGACGAAACCTACGGCCGACTGTTGCCGGTGCCGTCCGAACGCGTGGTGGAAGCGCCGGATGGACATGTGGTGGACCTGGCCGGGCGGCCGCTGGTGTGCCTGGACACGCCCGGACACGCCCGCCATCACAACGCCATCTATGACAAGAAGGCGAACGTCTGCTTCACCGGCGACACGTTCGGGCTGTCCTATCGCGCCCTCGATACCGACAAGGGGCCGTTCATCATCCCGACCACCTCGCCAGTGCAGTTCGACCCGCCGGCGCTGCACGCCTCGATCGATCGCCTGCTCGCGCTCGAGCCCGAGGCCATGTACCTGACCCACTACGGCCGGGTCGAGGACGTGCAGCGACTGGGCGCCGACCTGCACGCGCAGATCGATGCGATGGTGGCACTGGCCCGTGCCGCCGATGGCCGCGACGATCGCCACGAGGCGCTCACGCAGTCACTGGCCAACCTCTACACCGAGCGCGCCGAGGCACACGGGTGGCTCAAAGGCCGCGAGGCGCTCGAAGCGCTGGTGTTGGGCATGGACATCAAGCTCAACGCCCAGGGCCTGGAGGTGTGGCTGGACAACCAGCGGCACGCCGCGACCTGAGCCATTGGCGCAGCCTGAGGCAAGCCCCGGCAGATCAGCTCAGCCGGGCCCCGTTGGGCACCGGCCGCTCGACCGTCGTGATCACCACGCCCCGATCGGTGTGGAACCCGGTGAGCAGGAACTGCGAGCGGAACGGTCCAATCTGCTTCTCGGGAAAATTGATGACGCCCACGATCTGCCGGCCGACGAGATCCTGCGGCTGGTACAGCGCCGCGATCTGCGCGCTGGTCTTGCGTTCACCATAGGGGCCGAAGTCCGCCCACACTTTCCAGGCAGGCCGTCTCGCCTCGGGAAATGGCTCGACCCGCGTTACGGTGCCGGCCACGGCCAGCACCTTCTCGAACTCCGGCCAGCTGAGCTCCGGCACGGCAATGGTTTCGGTCATGACGCGCTCCACGTCGAAAATCGCGACGTTAGCGCAGCCGGACCGACAGGCACAGCGCCGCCGCTCAGGCTTCCAGCCGGGTTTTCAGCCAGTCGTTGAACTCGTGCCACCAGTACGTGGCCTGTGCCGCAACGAAGCCCGCCGGACGGTGCGCGCTCGGTAGTCCGTAGCCGGAAAACTGCTTCCAGCCATCGTCGCCGGAGGCAATGGCGGCGGCGATCAGTTCCCCCGCCGCGCAGGTCGGCGCCACGCCGTGGCCGCCGAACGCCTGCGCCCACCAGAGGCCATCGTCGCCGCCACCGACCTGCGGCATCTGGTGGCGCGCGTAGCTCATCAGGCCGGACCACGCGTAATCCACGCGCACGTGCGGACCCAACTGCGGAAACACCTTGAGCAGGTCGCGACGCAGCAGCTTCTGCACGGCGGCGGGTGAGCGGTTGCGCACCGAGATGCGCCCACCCCAGAGCAGCCGGCCATCCGGCAACGGGCGGTAGTAGTCGAACGCAAAACGGCTGTCGTAGACCGCGGCGCGGGTGCGCAGGCAGGACGCAAGACGCTCGCCCAGGGGTTCGGTGACCATCACGTAGGTCGCGATTGGCAGCACCGCGCGATCGATGCGCCGATGCAAACCTGCCAGGTAACCGCCACACGCCAGCACCACCTGATCGGCAAGCACCTCGCCTTCGGCCGTGGCGATGCGCCAGCGGTGGCCCTGTCGTTCGAGCTTGCGCACGGCGCTGTGCTCGTGGATGGCCACGCCCTGCGCCGCCGCCGCACCAGCCAGCCCGATCGCGTAGTTCAAAGGGTGCAGGTGCAGTGCATCCCGCTCGAACAAGCCATCGAAGTAGCGATTGCTGCAGACACGCTCGTGCAACTCATCGCGCGGCAGCCATTGCCACTCGACGCCGTAATGCTCGGCCAGCAACTGCTGGCGCCGGCGCAGCACGCGGGGGTCACGGAACCAGTTCGCCCAGACCACTCCCTCGTCGACCGCATCGCAGGCAATCCCGTAGCGGGCGATCCGTTCGCGGATGCGATGCACGGCGGCGGTGGTGAGAGCGAACAGGTCGCGCGCCCGACCCGCGCCCGACTGATCCAGCAGGGCCTGTTCGCCCAGCGAGTAGCCGCCGAAGACGAACCCGCCGTTGCGCCCGGACGCGCCAAAGCCGACCTGATCGGCCTCCAGCAGCAGCACATCCCGTACGCCACGTTCGGCCAGTCCCAACGCGGTGTTGAGTCCCGCGTAGCCGCCACCGATGATCGCCACCCGTGCCTCGTGCCGCCCCTGCAGGCGCCCGTAGGACGGATATGCCGTGGCCGTGGCGCGATAGTAGGAAACAGCCGGCAGCGAGTCGGGGGACATGGTGGGCGAGCATAGCGCCCCGGCGTCCGGGCGGTGCATGCGCTGATCCGCCTGCCGGCTTCTCTGCGCAGCCGGCGGGCAGTGCGGACGCACACGCAGGCTATTCAGCGCCGCGTGCGTGTCCGGAAGGCACCGAACAACGGCTAGCCCTCAGGGCCTCACCGCCTGGCGACGAAATCGCGCACCACCGCCGCGAGCGCGGGGTCCTGCATGGCCATGTGCATGGTGGCGCGGACCAGCCCGGCCTTGTTGCCGCAGTCGAAGCGAGTGCCTTCGAAGCGATAGGCCAGCACCTTGCCCTGCTCCTTCAGGAGCGCCTCGATCGCGTCGGTGAGCTGGATCTCGCCGCCGGCGCCCGGCGTCGTCTGCTCCAGCATCGCGAAGATGCGTCCGGGCAACACGTAACGTCCCACCACGGCGAGATTGGACGGCGCGTCGGCCGGCTTTGGCTTTTCCACCATGTGGCGGATCTGCGCGCTGCGCTCGTCCACCGGCGTCGCGTCGACGATGCCGTACTTGTCGGTCTCATCCTGCGGCACTTCTTCCACCGCGATCACCCCGGCCTCCTGGGACTGCGCCAGGTCGGCCATCTGGCCGAGCGCGCCGCGACCGGTGTGCCAGATCAGGTCGTCCGGCAGGATCACGCCGAAGGGCTCGTCGCCCACCACCGGCTTGGCACAAAGCACCGCGTGGCCCAGGCCGAGCGCTTCCGGCTGGGTGACGAAGACCGCCCGCACGTGCTTGGGCAGCGTGCCCTGCACCATGGCCAGGAGCTCGGCCTTGCCCTTCTCCTCCAGCTTGGCCTCCAGCTCGTAGGCCTTGTCGAAGTAGTCGGCGATGGCGTGCTTGTAGCGATTGGTGACGAAAATCAGCGTGTCCGCCCCTGCGTCGACCGCCTCGTCGACCGCGTACTGGATCAACGGGCGGTCCAGCACCGGCAGCATTTCCTTGGCCACCACCTTGGTGGCGGGCAGGAAGCGCGTGCCGAGACCGGCCACGGGAAACACGACTTTGCGCAGCGGCTTGCTCACTCAGATCTCTCCTGGGTCCTGTCGGCGAATCGACACCACGTTGGCGGGCTGCGCCGTATCGCTCCAGCGGAACGACGGCAGCAGGCTCGACACGCAATGGCGCAATTCCTCTTCATCAAAACGGTCCACCGCCGCACTCGCCTTGTTCAGTGCGGCCTGCAGAAGGTCCCACGAGACTTCGCGATGCTGCGCCAGGAAGATCTTGGCGTGTGAGGTCTCGCTGTAGTTCTCCAGCGCGTGGAACAACTCTTCGAACAATTTCTCGCCGGCCCGAAGGCCGGTGTAGACGATGGGAATCTCGGTGCCGGGTTTCTTTCCGGCCAGACGGATCATCTGCTCGGCCAGATCCCGGATCTTCACCGGCTCGCCCATGTCCAGCGCGAAAATCTCGCCTCCGTTACCCAGGCTGGAGGCCTGCAGGATCAACTGGCAGGCCTCCGGAATGGTCATGAAGTAACGCGACATCTCCGGGTGGGTGACGGTAACCGGGCCACCGTCGCGGATTTGTTGACGAAACAGCGGCACCACCGAACCGGCGGAATCGAGCACGTTGCCGAAGCGCACGGTGATGAAGCGCGTGGACGAGCGTGCGCTGAGGTTCTGGCACCAGATCTCGGCGATACGCTTGCATGCGCCCATGACGCTGGTGGGATTGACTGCCTTGTCGGTGGAGATCAGCACGAAGCAGCCGACGCCGTGCTCGTGCGCCAGATCGGCGATCTGCCGTGTGCCGACGATATTGTTGCGAAATGCCGTGCGCAGCTGGTTTTGCAGCAGCGGCACATGCTTGTACGCCGCGGCATGGAACACCACCTGCGGCCGATGCTCTACGAACACCTGCTGCATGGCCGCGCGATCACAGCAATCGGCCAGCACCGGGGCGAGGATTAGCTCCGGATAATCGGCGGCCAGCTCCTTGGCAATGCGATAGAGGTTGTACTCGCTGTTCTCCACCACCGTGAGCGACTGCGCGCCGAGCCGCGCCACCTGGCGGCACAGCTCCGAGCCAATCGAGCCGCCACCGCCGGTGACCAGAACGCGCCGCCCGGTGAGGGTTTCACGAATCGCAGTCCAGTCCAGCTCTACCGCGTCGCGGCCGAGCAGATCCTCGATCGCGACCTCCTTGATCTCGTTGAAGTGCGCGCGGCCGGCGACGACGTCCTCCAGCCGGGGCACCGTGCGGTACGGGAGGCCCGTGTCGTCGCACAGTTCGACCACCTTGCGCATCTGCGCGGTGGAGGCGCCGGGCAGAGCGATCAGCAGCATTTCCACCCCGGTCTCACGGGCGACGGCAGGCAGCTCCTCAAGCGTACCCAGCACCGGATAACCACCGATCTTGGCTCCACGCAGGCTGCCCAGGTCGTCGACGAAGCCAACTACCGAATAACGGCTGTCGCGACGGAGGTCACGCAGCAGCGCTTCGCCGGCCCGATCGGCGCCCACGATGAGCACGCGCTTGACGGCGTTGGATTCGAACAGGTCGAGCCGGCTGTCTTTCCAGAAGCGGTAACTGAGCCGCGGCCCTCCGAGCAGAATGACCAGGATCGCCGGGTAAAGGAACAGGATCGAGCGCGGCACGCCTTCCAGACGGTTGTACAGGAACAGCATTGCCCCGATCACGAGGCTGCCCATGAGCGAGGCTTTCAGGATGTTCCACAGGTCCGGCAGACTGGCGAAGCGCCACACGCCGCGGTAAAGACCGGTCCACATGAACAGCAGACCTTGCACCAGCAGCACCAGCGGAAACTCGGCGGCGAAGAAACTGACGACCTCGTCCGGCTTGATCGCGTAACGCAGCGCCTTGGCGATCCACCAGGCCAGCGCCGCGGCCAGCAAGTCATGCAGCACGACCGCGATACGCGGATGGATCGCTGCGATGGCTTTACGAACCGACATAAAGAACCCTGTATGGCTCGCGCCGCAGACACCGGCGTTTGAGCATCATCCACATCCCTGAGGTCAGCAGGTAACTCACTGCGCAGACCCACCATCCCTGCTCTTTCAGATGCCACGCCAGCCATGCCAGCGGTGCCAGCACCAGAACATTCCAGGCCGCGTAGGCAAGGCCCACCCGCCCATGACCCGCCCCCTTGCGTACCAGCCACTGGTACAGGTGCTCGCGGTGCGCACTGTACCAGCGTCTACCGCGCCACATGCGTCCGGCCAATGTCCAGCCGGCATCGGTGACGAAGGCACCGCAAAGTATGGCCACGGGCCATATCAGCGCACTATCCGTACGCCAGAGCATGGCACCGATGACGAATATCAAGTAGCCCATGGCGCCACTGCCGACATCGCCCATGAAGATTCTCGCCGGCGCACGATTGAACACCCAGAAGCCCACGCACGCCAGCGCCACCACGCCGGCTGCGGCGGCAAGCGCGGCTTGCTCCTCGCGCCAGGCCAGCCATGCCATGGCCAGCATCACGAACATGGCCTGCTGGGCGAGCAGCCCGTCGATGCCATCCATGAAGTTGTGCAGGTTGATGCTGCCTACGCCGGCAAGCAACAGCAGAGGCAACCATGCCCAGGCCATCCCCGTGGCGATGAAGGCGAACGCGACCAGGCCGATTGCGGCCAGCTGGACGGCCAGCCGCGGCAGGACCGGCAGCGCGTGGTGGTCGTCCCACCATCCGATCGCTGCGACCAGGACCAGCCCGATCGATGCGGCTGCCACCGTCGCAGACGGTAGCGACGGCGGCAGCCAGAGCAGGCTGCCGGGCAGGCACGCGAGCACCGCGACCACAACGCCGATACCTCCGCCCCTGGGGGTAGGCGCGCTGTGCGAGCGGCGCTGCCCGGGCTGGTCCAGCATGCCGCGCCGCTGCGCGTAGCGAATCGCCAGTCGCACGATCAACAGCGACAACACCAGCGAGAGCAGCAACAGACCAGAGGCCAGCCATGGCGCGCTTGCAGGCATGCTATTCGTTGGCCACGCCGTGGATGGGCCGGATCGTGCTCCAGCTCTTGCAACTGGGGCACTGCCAGTGGTGTGCCTTGGCGCCGAAGCCGCAGCGGCTGCAGCGGTACATGGCCTGACCCTCGAGCAGCTTCTTGGTGAGGTCGCGCAGGATCAGGAAATTGTCCCTGGCCTCACCCTGGATCTTGTCCATGGTGGCGTCGATGAGCGCCATCAGGCCGCGCACCGAGGGGCGCTGGCGCAACTGGGCGGTAAGGAACTCCACCGCCACCTTCTCGCCATCGCGCTGCTCGTGAAGACGCGTCAGCGCGAGCACCGGCGAGATGCCGTGGTAGCGCGCAAGAATGTCCTGCAGGAATGCCTCCGCGCGGTCCATCTGCTGCGCACAGGCATAACTGTTGAGCAGCGGTGGCAGGATCTCCGGCACGAACGCCACATCGGCGGCGACGGCCGCTTCATACGCCTCGATCGCCCGCTCATGCTCGCCATTTTCCGCGTGCAATCGCCCGGTCAGCATGAATGCCCGGACGCACGCCGGCTGGCAAGCGAAAGCCTGCTCCAGATAACCGGCTGCCTCGGCACGTGCTCCATGCTGGCGCGCCCGCTCCGCCAGCTCGCAGTAGAACTGCGCAACCATCGGCGCCTCGTCCTCGCCGGTCATTGCCTCGAGCCGACGCGCGTGTTCGATGGCCTTGTGCCAGTCGCGCTCGTGTTGATAGATCGAAATCAGATGGCGCAGCGCCGAAGGCGCATGGGCATCCATGGCGACGAGATCACAGAAGAGTGTTTCCGCACGGTCGAGCAGGCCGGCCCGCATGTAATCCTCCCCCAGCTCCAGCAGCGCCACCGTCTTCATGGCATCAGACAATCCCTCGCGCGACACGAGGTGCTGGTGCAGGCGGATCGCGCGGTCGACCTCGCCGCGACGACGAAAGAGGTTGCCCAGCGCGAGGTGGGTCTCCACGGTATCGCGGTTGTATTCGGCGAGCTTGAGGAAAACCTCGATCGCCTTGTCCTGCTCCTCGTTGAGCAGATAGTTCAGGCCGCGAAAGTAATCCGATGACAACTCGCTCACCTTGGCACCGGAACGCCGCACGCCGGCCCGGCGCGCCGTCCACCAGCCGGTGGCGAACGCCGTCGGAACCAACAGCGCCAACGCGTAGATCATGCTCATGGAGTGGCGGCGGAGTCCCGGGACTTGAGCAGCGCACGACGTGACCTGCGATGGCGCCATTGCACGCCCAGCCAGGCGGTGAGGCCGCCGAGCAGCCAGCCGATCACCACGGCGCCGAGCAGTGCCGCACCCTTGGGCAACGCGAAGCGGGCGACGGCGAAGTCATAGCTGACCATGTCAGCATTGAGTGCGCCCAGCACCACGCCGGCGGCCACGAACAACAGGATCACGAGAAGAGCGATAAGGCGCATCGCGCAACTTTACCCGATCCCTCCCGGGCCGGCACAGGCTAGGCATGCGCGGGGCACGGGTCACCGCCGAAGCGCACGCAAAAATAAAGGCAGGACCGACTCATCGCCGCCTGCCTCATCTCGATACAGCTTCGAACACTACTCAGCTTGCTGCAACTTCCAGCTGCTGGTTGACCCGCTCGCGCAGCTCCTTGCCCGGCTTGAAATGTGGAACGTGCTTGCCCGGAAGCGCCACGGCCTCGCCGGTCTTGGGGTTGCGCCCCATGCGCGGCGGACGGTAATGCAGGGCGAAGCTGCCAAATCCACGCACCTCGATGCGCTCACCATGGGACAAGGCGTGGCTCATCTGCTCGATCACGCTCTTGACCGCCAGCTCGACATCACCAAACGCAAGATGCGTCTGACGCCGTGCCAGCGCCTCTATCAATTCGGATTTGGTCATGGTCCCCAATGTCCGTGACGTTACAACGGCGGGGCGGCCGTAAAGCCGCCCCGCGTCTTGCTTCGCTGGCAGGTGCCGAGGTTACTCGGACTTGTTCAGCTGTTCCTGGAGCAGTGCGCCGAGCTTGGTGGTGCCGGTGCTGGCCGAACCGTAGTCCGCCATCAGGTCCTGCACATCCTCCTCGTCCTTCGCGCGGATCGAGAGCTGCAGCACGCGGCCCTTGCGATCCATGCCGGTGAACTTGGCCTCGACCTTGTCGCCCACCTTCAGGTGCTGGGTCGCATCGTCGATACGCTCCTTGGCGATGTCGTTGGCGCGCAGGTAACCCTCGACGCCCTCGCCCAGGTCGATCGTGGCGCCCTTGGCGTCCACTTCCTTGACCGTGCCGTTCACGATGGTGCCGCGCGGATTGCTCGCCATGAACTGGCCGAACGGATCCTGCTCCATCTGCTTGATACCCAGCGAGATGCGCTCACGCTCCGGATCCACCGCCAGCACCACGGCCTCGATCTCGTCGCCCTTCTTGAAGTTGCGCACGAGGTCTTCGCCGGACACCTGCCAAGAGATGTCGGACAGATGGACCAGGCCATCGATGCCGCCTTCCAGGCCGATGAAGATGCCGAAGTCGGTGATCGACTTGATCTGGCCGGACACCTTGTCGTTCTTCTTGTGCATCGCGGCGAACGCTTCCCACGGATTGGAGCGCGTCTGCTTGATGCCCAGCGAGATGCGGCGACGCTCTTCATCCACGTCCAGCACCGTCACTTCGGTCTCGTCGCCGACCTGAACCACCTTGGCCGGATTGACGTTCTTGTTGGTCCAATCCATCTCGGACACGTGAACCAGGCCCTCGACGCCCGGCTCGATCTCGACGAAGCAGCCGTAATCGGTGACGTTGGAGACCTTGCCGAACAGGCGGCTGCCGACCGGGTAACGGCGGGCGATCGCAACCCACGGATCGTCGCCCAGCTGCTTCAGGCCCAGCGAGACGCGATTGCGCTCGCGGTCGTACTTCAGCACGCGGACGTCCAGCTCGTCGCCGACGTTGACCACCTCGGACGGGTGACGCACGCGCTTCCACGCCATGTCGGTGATGTGCAGCAGGCCGTCGATGCCGCCCAGGTCCACGAACGCGCCGTAGTCAGTGAGGTTCTTGACGGTGCCCTTGACTACCGCGCCTTCGGTCAGGCGCTCAAGCAGCTTCTCGCGCTCCTCGGAGAACTCGGTCTCGACGACGGCGCGGCGGCTGACCACCACGTTGTTGCGCTTGCGGTCGAGCTTGATGATCTTGAACTCGAGTTCCTTGCCCTCGAGGTAGACCGGGTCACGCACCGGACGCACGTCGACCAGCGAGCCCGGCAGGAACGCGCGGACGTCCTTGATGTCGACGGTGAAACCGCCCTTCACCTTGCCCGAGATCATGCCGGTGATGGTCTCTTCCTTGTCGAACGCCTGCTCCAGGTCGTCCCACACCATCGAACGCTTGGCCTTCTCGCGGGAGAGCTTGGTCTCGCCGAAGCCGTCTTCCAGCGCGTCGAGGGCAACCTTCACCTCGTCGCCCACCTGCACTTCCAACTCGCCCTTCTCGTCCTTGAACTGCTCGATCGGGACGATGCCTTCGCTCTTCAGGCCGGCGTTGATCACCACAACGTCGTTGCGGATCTCCACCACGATGCCCGTGACGATGGCGCCCGGCTTGAGCTTGGAAATGGCCTGCTGGCTCTGTTCAAACAGCTCGGCAAAACTTTCAGTCATGTTGATTCCAGAAATAAGAAAGGCCGTGATCTCTTGCGCGCCGTCGGATGTAAATGCGCAAAAAACGTATGGGCCCACCGGTTGTGGGTGAGTCGGGGAACATCCCCTTGCCACCGTTGACCAAAACCCCATGCCGCGGCTGGGGCGCTGAAACCGTCGAACGACCCGTCAGGGCCGTACGACGGCGAATACTTTGGCGACGACGTCGGCGATCGGCATGCCGGTGGTGTCCACCAGAACCGCATCGGCGGCGGGCTTGAGCGGGGCGACGGCTCGCGAGGCATCGCGGGCGTCACGCGCTTCAATTTCGCGCTGAAGGCCCGAAAGTGTAACGCTGAGTCCCTTTTCCTTCAACTGCTTATAGCGTCTTTTCGCCCGCTCGGCGGCGCTGGCAGTGAGGAACACCTTGTGGGCGGCATCAGGGAAGATCACGGTGCCCATGTCGCGCCCGTCCGCAACCAGCCCCGGTGCCTTGCGGAAGCCCAGCTGAAGGTCGACAAGTGCCTGACGCACCGAGGGAATGGAGGCAATCGCCGAGGCCGCCGCGCCGGCGGTTTCGGTGCGCAACTCGTCGCTGGCGTCGTGGCCGTTCACCAGCACCCGGGTGTCGTGACCGTCGGCCGACGGCTGGAAACGGATCTTCGTGGACTGCGCGCAGCGGGTCACTGCATCGACATCGGAAAGGTCCAGGCCGGCGGCGCCCGCGGCATAGCCGACCGCGCGGTAAAGGGCGCCGGAGTCGAGCAGGCGCCATCCGAGTCGCTCGGCGACCAGCCGGCTGATGGTGCCCTTGCCCGATCCCGACGGCCCGTCGATGGTGAGTACAGGCACGATGGGGGAACGGCTCATGGACACATCCTGACGTGGATCAAACCCGTATGGTAACGCGTTGACCCTGCGCGCGAGCGCGTGCTATCAACCGGCGCACCGTCCCGTCCGGACCCGCGGCCGAGCCGTCATGAGCGACCTCCAGCACGCCTTCGAACAAGCCGCCGAGGACATCAAGCGGCTGCAGCGTCGACCGGAAACGACACCCTGCTGAAGCTCTATGCGCTCTACAAACAGGGCGCGGAGGGTGACGTCAACCAACCGCAGCCTGGCTTCTTCGACTTCATCGGCACCGCCAAGCACGAGGCGTGGAGCCAGTTGCGGGGCACCTCGCGGGATGACGCCATGGCGCGCTACATCGCCTTGGTGAACGAGCTGCGGGACTAGATGCCTGCCGACACGCGTCGCTGACCGCGCCGGGCCGCTTGCTTTTCTCCCTCTGCCGCAGGCAGATTCATACGATCGTTTGATCGGACTCTGCCCATGCCCTTCCCCCACCTGCTCGCCCCGCTCGATCTGGGCCACCTCGTCCTGCCCAACCGGGTGCTGATGGGATCGATGCACACCGGGCTGGAAGACCGCGCCGCCGATTTCGACAAACTGGCGGCCTATTTCGCCGAACGCGCCCGCGGCGGCGTGGGCCTGATGGTCACCGGCGGCATCGCGCCGAGCATCGCAGGCTGGCTCAAACCGATGGGCGGACGCCTGTCGATGCCGTGGCATGTGGCACGCCATCGCAAGGTGACCCGTGCAGTACATGCCGAGGGCGGACGGATCTGCCTTCAGATCCTGCACGCCGGCCGCTATGGCTACCACCCGTTGTCGGTCGCCCCTTCGCGCATCAAGTCGCCGATCACGCCATTCACTCCCCGGGCGCTCAGTGCCCGCGGGGTGAAGCGCACCATCAGCGACTTCGTGCGCACCGCGGTGCTCGCGCGGGAGGCCGGTTACGACGGCGTCGAGGTCATGGGATCGGAGGGCTACCTGATCAACCAGTTCATCGCCGCGCGCACCAACCGGCGCGACGATGCATGGGGCGGCGACGCGGACCGCCGCATGCGTCTTCCGATCGAGATCGTGCAGCGCACGCGTGAGGCGGTCGGCAAGGACTTCATCCTGATCTACCGCCTGTCCATGCTCGATCTGGTGGAACAGGGACAGGACTGGAGCGAGATCGTAACGCTGGCCAGGGCGGTCGAAGCAGCGGGCGCCAGCATCATCAACACCGGCATCGGCTGGCACGAGGCGCGCATCCCGACCATCGTCACATCGGTGCCGCGTGGAGCGTTCGCCTGGGTCACCCAGCGCCTCAAGGAGCATGTGTCCGTCCCGCTGGTAACGACCAACCGCATCAACATGCCGGCGGTCGCCGAACAGATCCTCTCTTCCGGCCAGGCCGACATGGTGTCGATGGCGCGCCCGCTGCTTGCCGATCCGCAGTGGGTACGCAAGGCCGAGGCGGATCGCGCCGACCGCATCAACACCTGCATTGCCTGCAACCAGGCCTGCCTCGACCACGTGTTCCAGAACCGCCGGGCGAGCTGCCTGGTGAACCCGCGCGCCTGCCACGAAACGGAGCTGGCGATCACGCCCGCGGGCACCACCAAGCACATTGCCGTGGTGGGTGCCGGCCCGGCGGGACTGGCCTGCGCCAGCACACTCGCCGAACGTGGTCATCGGGTCACCCTGATCGATCGGGCCAGCCGCATCGGCGGGCAGTTCAACTACGCCAAGCGCATCCCCGGCAAGGAGGAATTCAGCGAAACGCTGCGCTATTTCGACCATCGCCTGCGCGATGCCGGCGTAATCGTGCAGCTGGGACGTCCGGTGGAGGCCGCCGACCTGATTGGCGGCGGTTTCGACGAGGTGGTGCTGGCTACGGGCATCACGCCGCGCACCGTGAGCTTCGCCGGAAGAGACGATCCCCGGGTCCTGAGTTACCTGGATGTACTGGCTCACGATCATCCGGTCGGACCCCGCGTGGCGATCATCGGCGCAGGAGGCATCGGCTTCGACGTCGCGCAGTTCCTGATTGAAACTGGCCCGTCGCCCATTACCGACGTGGCTCGCTGGAGCCGTGAATGGGGGGTGGACATGGAGATGGCCCACCGCGGCGGCCTGGAGCCGGCCCATCCGGAGGCACCGGCACGCGAGGTGTGGCTGTTGCAGCGCTCCGAGGGGCGGCCGGGCGCGCGGCTGAACAAGACCACCGGTTGGGTGCACCGCGCCACCCTCAAGGCCAAGCATGTGCAGATGCTCGGCGCGGTTACGTACGAGCGCTTCGACGATGCCGGCCTGCACATCACGGTGCATGGCGAGGCGCGGCTTCTGCCGGTGGACCACGTGGTGATCTGCGCGGGGCAGGAACCGAACCGGTCGCTGGTCGCGGAACTCAAAGCTTCCGGACTACCCACGCATGTCATCGGAGGTGCCGACGTGGCTGCCGAACTCGACGCCAAGCGCGCCATCGCCCAAGGCACCAAGCTGGCCGCGCGACTGTAGCTGTCCACGCAAAAGCGCCAGCGGAAGCCGATCGGCCGCCGCTGGCGCATGTGCCTCGAATAAGACGCCTCGCAAATCGACGCAGCGTCATGGGCTCAGGGGAGGAAGCCGGATGTCGCGGGGAAAAGCGTCGCTGCGAGGCGGGGCCGCCGTCACCTGGGGGAGGGGTCGGTGACGGGACAAGCGGAATCATAGAGTCGATCCAGCAGGGCGACCAATATATATTTGGCGACCGATTTATATGGATCGCCTATATATGTTCGATTTCCGCCAGCTGCGTTACTTCGTGGCGGTCAGCGAGGAACTCAGCTTCACCCGCGCCGCCCGCCGCCTGCATCTGTCGCAGCCACCGCTTTCGCAACAGATCCAGGCGCTTGAGCAGGACCTGGGCGTGCGCCTGCTAGATCGCACCAAGCGGTCCGTCGCGCTTACCGAGCCGGGCCGGATCTTCCTCGACCATGCGCGTCAGATCCTTGCCAAGGCGGACGAAGCCCGCACCCAGGTGACCGCAGCCGCTGCCGGATACAGCGGCCTGCTGCGCCTGGCGTACACCGTGTCGGTGTCGTTCCACCCGTCGCTGCCGCGGGTGCTGTTGCGCTATGGCCAGGTCGCGCCGAACGTGCGCGTCGAGTTGTGCGAGCTGTACACCGAGCCGCAGTTCGAAGCGCTGGCCGACGGCGAAATAGATGTCGGCTTCCTGCGCGACGAGCCGCAGCGGGCGGCCGATGCCAAGGCCTTCCGCATGACCGTCCTCGATCGGGAGCCGCTGCTGCTGGCGCTGCCGTCGGGCCATCCACTGGCGGGCCGCAGCAGCCTGCGGATGGATGAAGTGGCCCACGAGGCATTCGTCGCCCAGCCCCGCGAAGTATCCGTGACGCTGTATGACCGACTGGTCTTGCTGGCGAACAAGGCCGGCTTCCAGCCGCAGATCCGTCGTCACGCGCAGCAGGTCAACGGCATGCTGGCCATGGTCGCAGCGGGCCTGGGCCTCGCGCTGGTGCCGGCGACGATGCGCACGGTGCGGCTGGCGGGCCTGAGCTACGTCACGGTGGAAGATCCGGACGCCTACATGTTGCTGGCGGTAGCCACCCGCGCCCATGACGACTCGCCCGCGCTGGCCCAGTTCCTGTCGGTCGTAGCTGAAACGGCCATGTCCGGCAGCTTGTGATGAGGCGTCTGGCTGGGCTATGATTGCGGACTTGAATTTTTCTTTTGTTTCCAGGAGCTGGCCGTGAAGGTGCTTTCCTCTTTGAAGTCCGCCAAGCAGCGGCACCGTGACTGCAAGGTTGTGCGCCGTCGCGGCAAAGTGTTCGTGATCTGCAAGAGCAACCCGCGTTTCAAGGCACGCCAGCGCTGAGCTTTAGCGCCGTGCCGCATAAAAAAGGGCCGCATTTGCGGCCTTTTTTTATGGCTCCAACCGGCTGATGACACCCGGTGCTGCCGCGCTCCGCTGGAGGTCGAAAGCGGCTCCCGCACAGGAGCCGCCTCGAGCGCTCAGAGATAGCGTACGGCAATGATCTCGTAGTGCTTCACGCCGTTCGGGGCGGTGAACTCGAAGCTGTCGCCGGCGCTCTTGCCGATCAGTGCCCGCGCAATCGGCGAAGAGACCGCGATGAGGCGCTGCTTGATGTCGGCCTCCATGTCTCCCACGATCTGGTAGGTGACTGATTCGCCGCTGTCCTCGTCCTCGAGGTCGACGGTGGCGCCGAACACCACGCGCGAGCCCGCGCCGAGCTTGGTGATGTCGATCACTTCCGCGGTGGACAGGCCAGCCTCCAGCTCCGCGATGCGCCCTTCGGTAAAGCTCTGAAGCTCGCGCGCCGCGTGATACTCGGCGTTTTCCTTCAGGTCACCGTGCGCGCGCGCCTCGGCGATGGCCGCGATGATGCGCGGCCGATCCTGGGATTTGAGCCTCTCCAGCTCGGAGCGCAGGCGCTCCGAGCCCGCCTTGGTCATCGGTGCACGACTCATGGATTCAGCTCCCTGTGCAGTTCCTGCAGGCTGTGCACCTCGCCATCGCCGTGGAAATCAAGCGAATGGACGAGCGCGCGCGCGCCGGCAACGGTGGTGGAATAGGTGACGCGATGCTGCAGCGCCTCGCGCCGGATCGAGAACGAATCGGCAATCGCCTGTTTGCCTTCGGTGGTGTTGACGATGTAGACGATTTCGCCGTTCTTGATCAGGTCGACGATGTGCGGCCGCCCTTCCAGCACCTTGTTGATGCGCTCGCAGACCACGCCATGCTGGCTCAGGAACGATGCCGTGCCGGCGGTTGCGACCAGGCTGAAACCGCGGGCGATCACGTCCTGCGCCACCTGCAGCAGGCGCTCCTTGTCGGCGTCACGCACCGACACGAACACCTTGCCCCGCGGAGGCGTCTTGATGCCGGCAGCATCGTGGCCGCGCGCAAACGCGGCGCCAAAGCTTCGGCCCACGCCCATCACTTCGCCGGTGGAGCGCATTTCCGGGCCGAGGATCGGATCGACATTCTGGAACTTCAGGAACGGGAAGATCGCCTCCTTCACCGAGTAGTACGAAGGGATCACCTCACGCGTCGCGCCCTGGTCGGCGAGCGACCGGCCAGCCATGCAGCGCGCAGCGATCTTGGCCAGCGGCACGCCGATCGCCTTGGACACGAACGGCACCGTGCGCGACGCCCGCGGGTTCACCTCGAGGATGAACACCGTGTCGCCCTGGATGGCGAACTGGGTGTTCATCAGGCCGATGACCTTGAGCTCCTTGGCCATGGCGGTGACCTGTCGGCGCATCTCATCCTGCACCTCGGCCGACAGCGAGTACGGCGGCAAGGAGCAGGAGGAATCGCCCGAGTGCACGCCGGCCTCCTCGATGTGCTCCATGATGCCGCCGATCAGCACGTTGCCCTCGGCGTCGGCAATGACGTCGACGTCCACCTCGACCGCATGGTCGAGGAAGCGGTCCAGCAGCACCGGCGAGTCGTTGGAGACCTGCACCGCCTCGCGGATGTAGCGCGCCAGGTCCGCATCGTCGTAGACCACTTCCATGGCACGACCGCCGAGCACGTAGCTCGGACGCACCACCAGCGGGTAGCCGATCTCGCGCGCCAGCGCCAACGCCTCATCGGCGTTGCGCGCAGTGCGGTTGGGCGGCTGGCGCAGGCCGATCTTCTCTATCATCTGCTGGAACCGCTCGCGGTCCTCGGCCAGGTCGATGGAGTCCGGCGAGGTACCGATGATCGGCGCACCGGCCGCCTCAAGCGCGCGCGCCAGCTTCAGCGGGGTCTGGCCGCCGTACTGCACGATCACGCCCTTGGGCTTCTCCAGATCGACGATCTCCAGCACGTCTTCCAGCGTCAGCGGCTCGAAGTACAGGCGGTCGGAGGTGTCGTAGTCGGTGGAGACGGTCTCCGGGTTGCAGTTGACCATGATGGTTTCATAGCCGTCCTCGCGCAGGGCAAGCGCGGCGTGCACGCAGCAGTAGTCGAACTCGATGCCTTGGCCGATACGATTGGGACCACCACCGAGCACGATGATCTTCTCGCGATCGGTGGGATTGGCCTCGCACTCTTCCTCGTAGGTCGAGTACATGTACGCGGTCGTGGTGGCGAACTCGGCCGCGCAGGAGTCCACCCGTTTGTAGACAGGGCGCACGCCCAACGTGCGACGCAGGTGGCGCACCGCAGCCTCGTCGGTGCCGACCAACTCGGCCAGCCGCGCATCGGAAAAACCCAGCCGCTTGAGTTCGCGCATGCGCGCGGCGTCGAGTGCCGTCAGGCCCTGGCTGCTCACCTCGCCCTCGGTCAGCACCAGGTCCTCGAACGCAGCGAGGAACCACGGATCGACGCGGCTCAGCGCATGCACTTCCTCCAGCGAGAGCCCCGCGCGGAACGCGTCAGCCAGATGGAACACGCGATCCGGCCGCGGCTCGCGCAACTCACGCTTGAGCGTGGCCAAGCCGTCGTCGGTGCTGATGTCCAGGCCGGTCGGGTTGAGACCGTTCTTGCCGATTTCCAGCCCGCGCAGCGCCTTCTGCAGCGACTCGTGGAAGGTGCGACCGATCGCCATCACCTCGCCAACGGACTTCATCTGGGTGGTCAGGCGGGCGTCGGCCGACGGGAACTTCTCGAACGCGAAACGCGGGATCTTGGTCACCACGTAATCGATCGCCGGCTCGAACGAGGCCGGGGTCAAGCCGCCGGTGATGTCGTTCTTGAGCTCGTCCAGCGTGTAGCCGACCGCCAGCTTGGCGGCGATCTTGGCAATCGGGAATCCGGTGGCCTTGGAGGCCAGCGCGGAGGAACGCGACACGCGCGGATTCATCTCGATCACCACCACGCGACCATTCTCGGCGTTGATGCCGAACTGCACGTTGGAGCCGCCGGTGTCCACGCCGATCTTGCGCAGCACGGCGATCGAGGCGTCGCGCAGGCGCTGGTATTCCTTGTCCGTCAGCGTCTGTGCCGGCGCCACGGTGATCGAGTCGCCGGTATGCACGCCCATCGGATCGAGGTTCTCGATCGAGCACACGATGATGCAGTTGTCCGCCTTGTCGCGGACCACTTCCATCTCGAATTCCTTCCAGCCCAGGACCGACTCTTCCACCAGCACTTCGTGCACCGGCGAGAGCTCCAGGCCACGTTTGACGATCTCCTCGAACTCCTCGACGTTGTAGGCGATGCCGCCGCCGGAGCCGCCCAGCGTGAAGCTCGGCCGGATCACCGTGGGGAAGCCCACCGTGGCCTGCACTTCCACGGCCTGCTCGTAGCTCCTGGCCACCGCTGCCTTGGGACAGTCCAGGCCGATCTCGGCCATCGCCTGCTTGAACAGCTCGCGGTCCTCGGCCATGCGGATAGCCTCGCGCGAGGCGCCGATCAACTCGACGTTGTACTTCTCGAGCACCCCGTTGTCGGCCAGGTCGAGCGCGCAGTTCAGGCCGGTCTGGCCACCCATGGTGGGCAGCACCGCGTCCGGACGCTCCTTGGCGATGATGCGCTCGACCATCTGCCAGTTGATCGGCTCGATGTACACCGCATCGGCGGTATCCGGGTCGGTCATGATGGTGGCGGGATTGGAGTTCACCAGGATCACCCGGTAACCCTCTTCCTTCAGCGCCTTGCAGGCCTGGGCGCCGGAGTAGTCGAACTCGCAGGCCTGGCCGATCACGATCGGGCCGGCGCCGATGATCAGGATGGATTTGATATCGGTGCGCTTAGGCATGCTTGCGGGACTCCTGCATCAGGGCGGCGAATCGATCGAACAGGTAGCCGATGTCGTGCGGACCGGGGCTGGCCTCCGGATGGCCCTGGAAGCAGAACGCGGGTCGGTCCGTCAGGGCGAAGCCCTGCAGCGAGCCGTCGAACAACGAGGTGTGGGTGACACGCACGTTCGCCGGGAGCGTGTCCGGGTCCACCGAGAATCCGTGGTTCTGGCTGGTGATCAGCACGCGGCCGTCGTCGTGGTCCTTGACCGGGTGATTGGCGCCGTGGTGGCCGAACTTCATCTTCAGCGTGCGCGCGCCCACGGCCAGACCCATGAGCTGGTGACCGAGACAGATGCCGAACAGCGGCACCTTCGCATCCAGCAACTCGCGCGTGGCCGTGACTGCGTAATCGCAGGCGGCCGGATCGCCGGGGCCGTTGGACAGGAACACGCCATCGGGCTGCATCGCCAGCACCTCGGCGGCGGGCGTCTGCGCCGGCACCACCGTGATGTCGCAGCCTTGTTCAGCCAGCAGCCGCAGGATGTTGTGCTTCACGCCATAGTCGTAGGCGACAACCTTGAAGCGCTTGGCCGGATCGCTGGCCTGAGTCCGGTCCAGATCGTAGACGCCTTCTCGCCAAGCATAGTTCTCGGTGGTGCTGACCACCTTCGCCAAGTCCATGCCGTTGAGGCCCTGAAACGCCCGTGCCGCCGCGATCGCAGCCTGCTCGTCGATCGAGTCGCCGGCAACGATGCAGCCGCCGAGCGCGCCCTTGTCGCGCAGGATGCGCGTCAGTCGCCGCGTGTCGATGCCGGCGATCGCCACGATGCCCTGGCGCTTGAGGTAATCGGGCAGGCTCTCGCTGCTGCGCCAGTTACTCGCCCGCCGCGGCACGTCGCGCACGATCAGGCCGGCTGCATGCACGGCAGTGGATTCGGCATCGTCGGCGTTGCAGCCGGTGTTGCCGATGTGCGGATAGGTCAAGGTGACCAGCTGCCGGGCGTAGGAGGGATCGGTGAGGATCTCCTGGTAGCCGGTCATGGCGGTGTTGAACACCACCTCGCCCACGGTCTGGCCGGTGGCGCCCACGGCATGGCCGCGGAAAACACTGCCGTCTTCGAGAGCAAGCAGAGCAGGAATAATCATCGGGAGGGCCGCCTTTAGGTGCAGCAAAGCCCGCAAGCCGCAGTGAAGCTGGCTTGTGGACCTTAGGTCGTGGATGGGTCTGGGCGGGTCGAAATGATAGGCTCGACGGCGTTCGCTGTCCACCGACGGTGCGTGAACGAACGTGCCGGGACCGCCTTCCCGGGCGCGCTGGAACGCTACACTACGGCGCTGTCCGCAGAGGAGCTTGATTGGTCATGAACGCTGTCGTGCTGCTCGACCCTGCCCGTCTGGATCGTCCCGACACCGAGGTGCGCGCCGAGCCGTTCCCGTTCATGATCGCCCACGGCCAGCTACCGGATGACGCACGAGGGGACCTGGAGCGCGACTTTCCGCGCTACACCAGCGCGGGTTTCTTCCCTTATGACCCCAGCGACTGCGGCCCGACCATCCAGGCGCTGGTCGACCACCTCACCGCACCCGCATTCGCCGGCGCGGTGGGCAAGCGGCTGGGGATCGAGAACCTGGCGCAGTATCCGACGCTGGTGACCCTGTGCCGCTCGCTCAACAAGCGTCACGGCACCATCCATACCGACAGCAAGTCCAAGGTCGCCACTGCGCTGCTCTATCTCAACTCGCGGTGGCCGGACACCAGCGACGGCTGCCTGCGATTCCTGCAGCGGATCGACGACATCGACGACATGATCGTGCCCGAGCTCAAACCGCTGTACGGCGAGTTCGCCGTGTTCAAGCGCTGCGACAACTCCTATCACGGGCACCTGCCGTACGAAGGCGAACGACGGGTGATCCAAGTCGCCTGGCTCACCAGCGAGGACGAGAAACTGCGCAAAACCAAGCGCGGCAAATTCTCTCGCGCCTTCAAGAAGCTGTTTGGCAAGCTCGATACGCGGCTGGGTGCCGGCCGCGCCCGCGACGCCTCGCACCGCGACTGACCCGCAGCAGCTTCCAGCGATCAGCGCGGCAGGCGCTCGGCCAGCATTGCGTCCAGGGCATAGCATCCGGGCGGCTTGCCCGCGAGCCAGTGGGCCGCCTCGATCGCGCCGCGCGCGAAAATCGAACGGTCGGTGGCGCGATGGGACAGCTCGATCCGCTCGCCCAGCCCCAGCAACAACGCCGAATGCTCGCCAACCACGTCGCCACCGCGCACGACGGCGAAGCCGATGCTGCCGGCGCGACGCGGACCGGTGTGCCCCTCGCGCGCATGCACGGCCTGCTCGGTCAGCAGCACGCTGCGGGCGGATGCCGCGACCTCGCCCAGCGCCAGCGCCGTACCCGAGGGAGCATCTTCCTTGCGCCCATGATGTGCCTCCACGATCTCCAGGTCCCACTCGGGCAGCGCCGCGGCCGCCTCGCGCAGCAGGCGCGATAGCACCGCGACACCCAGGCTGAAATTGGCCGAGTGCAGGCAGGCAATCCGGGCGGAAGCCTGGTCAAGCTGCGCCTTCAGTTGAGCATCTAGACCGGTGGTGCCGGTCACCAGCGCGGCGGCCGTTTCCCGACAATGAGCGAGCGCGGCGGCGAACCCTTCCGGGCCGCTGAAGTCGATCACCACGTCGACCGGACCCAGACGGGACCAGTCGTGCGTAAAGCACAGGTCGCTGCCGTGGGCGACTGGGGCGCCCATCTCGGGCGAATCTGGCGCAGTGAGCGCACCGACCAGGGCGAACCGACGGTCGCGCCGCAACAGATCCAGCAGGACGCGGCCCATGCGGCCGGTGGCCCCGTTGACTGCAACGCGAACGATCTCACCCATGTTGACTTTCCCCCGTATTGAAAACCGGCGAACCCGGCTAACCGGGCCCGCTGGCGCGTCGCCTTTCCGTCAGGACGTGACGCGTGACCAGAACTGCTTGACGCCATCGACCCATGTCTGTGCACGTGGCATGTGCTTTTCGGCGCCACCGCCGGCGAAGGTTGCCTCCAGTTGCTCGAACAGCTCGCGCTGCTCGCGCGTCAGGCGCACTGGCGTCTCCACCACGACGCGGCAGATAAGGTCACCGTGGCGACCGCTGCGGACCGACTTCACGCCACGTCCGCGCAGCCGGAAGTGCTGCCCGGTCTGGGTTTCCGGCGGAATGGTGATCGGCACCTCGCCCTCCAGCGTCGGCACTGGCAACTCCACGCCCAGCGCCGCCTGCGAAAAGCGGATCGGCACCTCGCAGTGCAGATCGTTGCCATCGCGCTGGAAGATCACGTGCTCGCGCACACTCACCTCCACGTAAAGGTCGCCGGACTCGGCACCGGACGGACCGGCCTCACCCTGGCCGGCCAACCGGATGCGATCGCCATTGTCGACGCCTGCCGGAATCCGCACGGAGAGCTTGCGGGTTTCCTCCAGCCGGCCTTCGCCGTGGCACGACTTGCACGGCTTCTCGATGGTTTGGCCGCTGCCGTGGCAATGCGGGCACGCCTGCTGGATCGAGAAGATGCCGTTCTGCATGCGCACGCGGCCGTGGCCATGGCAGGTGCGGCACTGCACGGTCTTGCCGTCGGCCGAGCCGCTGCCGTTGCAGTGATGGCAATTGACCTGGGTAGGAATCTCGATGGCGCGTTCGATGCCGAACACCGCCTCTTCCAGATCCAGCTCCATGATGTAACGCAGGTCGGCGCCGCGGCGCGGCCGACCGCGACCGCCGCCACTGCGTCCGAAGATGTCGCCGAAGATATCCCCGAAGATGTCGCCCATGTCGCCGAAGCCGGCGCCACCGCGTCCACCCATGCCGCCTTCGAATGCCGCGTGCCCGTGCTGGTCGTACATGGCGCGCTTCTGGCCGTCGGCCAGCACCTCATAGGCCTCCTTGGCCTCCTTGAATTTCTCCTGCGCCTCGGGGTCATCCGGACAGCGGTCCGGGTGGTACTTCATGGCGAGGCGGCGGAACGACTTCTTCAGCTCCACCTCGGTGACGCTGCGCTCCACGCCCAGCACTTCGTAATAGTCACGCTTGCTCATTCAGATACCCACGACATCGACCACGTCCAGCACCAAGCCCCCTCGGACTGCATGCCCCACTGAAGCAAACAGCCCGCGCCGGCTTGCGGCTCCGGCGCGGGCTGGTCTTATCGGCTGTCCCGCTGCCGACGATTACTTCTTCTCGTCGTCCTTGACCTCGGTGAACTCCGCGTCCACCACGTCATCGGGCTGAGCCGAGCCACCGCCGGGCGCGGACTGCGCACCGGCATCGCCCTGGCCACCGGCCTGCGCCGCGGCGTAAAGCGCCTGAGCGGCCTGCTCGAGCTTTTCGACCTTGGCCTCGATCGCGGCCTTGTCGTCGCCGTCCTTGACCTTCTCCAGATCCGACAGGGTCCCTTCGATGGTGGACAACTGATCGGCCGGGATCTTGCCGCCGTGCTCCTTCAGCGCGCTGCGGGTGGCATGCACCAGCTGGTCGGCCTTGTTGCGGGTGGCGACGAGCTCGTGGAACTTCTTGTCCTCTTCCTTGTTCGCCTCGGCGTCGGCGACCATCCGCTGGATCTCTTCCTCGGACAGGCCCGAACCGGCCTTGATCTCGATCTTCTGCTCCTTGCCGGTCTTCTTGTCCTTGGCCGACACGTGCAGGATGCCGTTGGCATCGATATCGAAGGTGACCTCGATCTGCGGCATGCCGCGGGGCGCCGGCTCGATACCCTGCAGATCGAACTTGCCCAGCGACTTGTTCGCGCTGGCGCGCTCACGCTCACCCTGCAGCACGTGCACGGTCACCGCGGTCTGGTTGTCGTCGGCGGTGGAGAAAGTCTGCGAGGCCTTGGTCGGCACCGTGGTGTTCTTCTCGATCAGCTTGGTCATCACGCCGCCCATGGTCTCGATACCCAGCGACAGCGGGGTCACGTCGAGCAGCAGCACGTCCTTGACCGAACCGCCCAGCACGCCACCCTGGATCGCCGCGCCCACGGCAACGGCTTCGTCCGGGTTGACGTCCTTGCGCGGCTCCTTGCCGAAGAACTCCTTCACCGACTCCTGCACCTTGGGCATACGGGTCTGGCCACCGACGAGGATCACCTCGGTAATGTCGGACACGCGCAGCCCCGCATCATTGAGCGCGGTACGGCACGGCTCGATGGTGCGCTTGACCAGCTCGTCCACCAGCGACTCCAGCTTGGCGCGGGTCAGCTTGATGTTCAGGTGCTTCGGACCCGACGCGTCGGCGGTGACGTACGGCAGGTTGACGTCGGTCTGGTGGCTCGAGGACAGCTCAATCTTCGCGCGCTCGGCGGCGTCCTTCAGGCGCTGCAGCGCCAGCGGATCCTTGCGCAGGTCGATGCCCTGCTCCTTGTTGAACTCGTCGACCAGGTAGTCGATGACGCGCATGTCGAAATCTTCGCCACCGAGGAAAGTGTCGCCGTTGGTCGCCAGTACTTCGAACTGCTTCTCGCCGTCGACTTCGGCGATCTCGATGATCGACACGTCGAAGGTGCCGCCGCCCAGGTCATACACCGCGATCTTGCGGTCGCCGCCCTTCTTGTCCAGACCATAGGCCAGTGCGGCCGCAGTCGGCTCGTTGATGATGCGCTTGACGTCCAGGCCGGCGATCTTGCCCGCGTCCTTGGTGGCCTGGCGCTGGCTGTCGTTGAAGTACGCCGGCACCGTGATCACCGCCTCAGTGATCGTCTCGCCGAGATAGTCCTCGGCGGTCTTCTTCATTTTCATCAGCACCTTGGCGGCGATTTCCTGCGGCGCCATCTTCTTGCCGTCGGAGGTCTGCACCCAGGCATCGCCATTCTCGTGCGCCACGATGCCGTACGGCACGATGTGCAGGTCCTTCTGGACCTCGGCATCGGTGAACTTGCGGCCGATCAGACGCTTCACCGCGTAGAAGGTGTTCTTCGGATTGGTCACGCTCTGGCGCTTGGCCGAGGCGCCCACCAGCACTTCGCCGTCCTTGTTGAAGGCGACGATGGACGGCGTGGTGCGATCGCCCTCCGAGTTCTCGATGACCTTGACCGAGGTACCGTCCATGACGGCGACGCACGAATTGGTCGTGCCCAGGTCGATGCCGATGATCTTGCCCATGTCTATGCTCCGAATCTTCTGAGCGGCCCCCGCGGCCGCGAACTGGTTTTCAAAATGGGGCCCTGCCATGGCGGTTCAATGCCTGGCGGGCACGAATGTCTGGGTGCGCGGCAATCGCCGGCTCCGGCGCGGCCGGATCAGTCCTGCGCGACGGCCACCAGCGCCGGGCGCAGGAGTCGGTCGTTCAGCACGTAGCCCTTTTGCAGCACGCTCACTACCGTCCCCGGCGCCTTGCCGGGCGCGGCCACCATGCTCACGGCGTGATGGCGCTCCGGATCGAGCGGCTGATCGAGCGGATCGACCTGCATCATGCCGTTGCTCTCGGCCACCTTCAGCAGCGACTTCAAGGTCAGGCTGATGCCTTCGCGAATCGCCGCCACGTCCCCGCCCTCGACCGCCAGGCCGCGCTCGAGGCTGTCGTAGACCGGCAGCAAATCATTCAGCAGCTTCTCGTTGGCGAAGCGCCGGGCCTGCTCCAGGTCGCGCTGCAGCCGGCGGCGCTGGTTTTCCAGATCCGCGCGCTCACGCAGCACCGTGTCGCGCAGGTCGGCGTTGCTGGCCTCCAGCTCGGCAATACGCGCCTGCAACTGGGCCAGTTCGCTGCCCTGCGCGTCATCCATGGGGTCGTGCTCGCGGCCCTGTTCCGGCGCCTGCGGATCGTTGTTTTGCATACGTCCACTCCAACAGAAAACCCGGGCCGGCAGGTACTGCCGACCATCGTCAAAATGCGGGCAACCCCGCCTCCCGGGCCGGTTATAAGGCCGTCGCGGCGCGATTCAAGGCATCGCTGAGCAATCCGGCGGTGGCCTGCACCACCGGGATCACCCGCTCGTAGGCCATGCGCGTGGGTCCGATCACGCCTACCGCGCCGAGCACCCGCCCCTGTGCGCCGTAGCTGGCGGTGACCACGCTGCAACCGTCCAGGGCGGTAAAGCCGGACTCCTCGCCGATGAAAAGTCGCACGCCCGGGGCACGGGCGCAGACTTCCATCAACTGGAGCAGCTCATTCTTTTTCTGGAAGGCCTCGAACAATTCGCGAAGGCGGTCGAGGTTGGCCAGTTCCGCGTACCCCATGAGGTTGGTCTGGCCGCTGACCAGGACGTCGTCGCCCTCGGCATGCGGAGCGAACGACGCGGTAGCCAGCTCCACAGAACTCGCCAGCAGCCGATTGAGTTCACTGCCCGCCTCGCGGATCTCGCTGAGCAGATGCGCGCGGATATCGTCCAGCCGCAGGCCGGCGAAGTGTGCATTGAGGTAGTTGGCCGCCTGCTCCAGCTCCCGTCCGCCGAGCGGTTTGGCCAGTCGCACGATGCGGTTCTGTACCTGATTGTCGGCGAATACCAGCACCACCAGCACCTGTGCATCCGGCAGCGCCACGAAATCGATGTGACGAAGCGGGAAGTCGCCTTGGCGCGGCACCGACACAACGCCGGCAAACCGGGTCATCGCCGACAGCAGCGAGGAGACGTTGCCCAACAGGTCGCGCGTAGTGGCCGGGCCGGGCGGCAGCTCGCGCTTGAGCCGGGCCATCTCGTCACGGGGCAGCGGCTGCAGTTCGATCAGGCTGTCCACGAACAGCCGCAGCCCCCGTGGCGTGGGTATGCGGCCGGCCGAGGTGTGCGGCGAAGCCACCAGCCCGGCGTCTTCCAGATCGGCCATGATGTTGCGGATGGTCGCCGGACTGACATCCAGCCCGGAGGAACGCGACAGGGTGCGCGAGCCAACCGGCTCGCCATCGGCCAGGTACTGCGCGATGAGCGTGCGCAGCAGGCGCCTGGCGCGAGCGTCGAGTTCGTGGCTTTGGTAATGGGTCATGCGCTGTGGCAATCCGTGAGACCTGCAAGAAATAAGGTGTAGGGCAGTGCTTTGCAAGCAGCCGGGCCTGTGCCCCCTCGCCCGCGCCCGCGCCGCTCCCTACAATCAACGAACTCGCCGGAAGCCGCTTATCCATGCTCACCTCGCTCTACGTCCGCCATTTCGCCGTCGTCGAAGAAGCCGAGATCACCTTCGGCCCCGGCCTCACCGTGGTCAGCGGCGAGACCGGGGCGGGCAAGTCGCTACTGGTGGACGCGCTCATGCTGCTGGCCGGCGCACGTGCCGACAGCGGCATGGTGCGCACCGGCAGCGATCGCGCCGAACTGGCCGCGGAATTCAATCTCGCCGAACTGCCCGATGCCCGTGAATGGCTGCGGCGCGAAGAGCTGGACGATGGCGACACCTGCCAGTTGCGCAGGGTCATTCGCGCCGAAGGCAGTTCGCGCGCCTGGATCAACGGACGCCCCGCAAACGCCGGGCAGCTCGGCGAGCTGGCAACGCTGCTGGTGGAGATCCACGGGCAACACGAGCATCAAGCGCTGCTCTCGCGCAGCCACCAGCTCGCGCTGCTGGACGCCTTTGCCGGCAACGATGAAACGCTGGAGCAGGTCCGCGAGCTCGCCGGGCAATGGCGCGAACTCGGGGTTCGCATCCACAAGCTCAGCGGCGGTACCGATCGCGAGCAGCGTCTGGCGCTGCTCGCGCACGAAGTAGCAGAACTGGAAAAATGGGCGCTGCCGCCTGCCGAGCTGGCGGAACTGGAGACCGCGCACAAACGGCTGGCCAATGCCGGCCGCCTCGCCGAGGGAGCGTCGGGCGTGGTCGAGTTGCTGGATGGCGACAGCGAGTTTGCCGTGCGTCGGGCGCTGGCGCGTGCACAGGCGGAGGTCGGCCGGCTCGCGCTCCTGGATGACCGGCTGAACCCGCTGCTGGAGTTGCTGGACACCGCAACCATCCAGCTGGGCGAGGCGGTGGACGACCTGGGCCGCTATGCGCAGGATGTCGATCTCGACCCTGAACGGTTCGCGCAGGTCGACGCCCATCTGGCGCGCCTGCACGAGCTGGGACGACGTCATCGCCTGCCGCCGGGCGAGCTTCACGAAAAACTCGGCAGCATGCGAGAGGAGCTCGACGAACTCGAGGGCGCAGGCGAGGCGCTGGAGCAGCTGACTGGCCGCCGGGAGCGCGTGCAGCAAGACTATATCCGCGCCGCCGGCGCCCTCAGCCGCGAGCGGTCGGATGCGGCAGCACGGCTCGGCCGGGAGGTGAGCCAGCTGATGGCGGAACTGGGCATGAGCGGCGGCGTACTCGAGGTGTCGCTGGAGCCGGTGGCGGGCGATGCGCCCGATCCGCAGGGCCAGGAGCGTTGCGAGTTGCTGGTGAGCGCCAACCCGGGGCAGCCACCCCGCGCGCTTCGCAAGGTAGCCTCCGGCGGCGAGCTCGCGCGCATCAGCCTGGCCATCGAAGTGGTCACCCTCGGCGAGGACACCGTGGGCAGCATGGTATTCGACGAGGTGGACACCGGCATCGGCGGCGCGGTCGCGGAGGTGGTCGGGCAGAAACTGCGGGCGCTCGGTGCGCAGCGGCAGGTGCTGTGCGTCACCCACCTGCCCCAAGTCGCTGCGCAGGGCCATGCGCATCTGCGCGTGAGCAAGCAGAGCGACAGCGATTCAACCCAGACGCGGATCGAAGAGCTCGATCCCGCCGGTCGGCGCGCGGAACTGGCGAGGATGCTCGGCGGCGTCGAGATCACCCAGGCGACCCGCACCCATGCCAAACAGATGCTGGAGCGCGCCCAGGCCGGCTGAGCATTTTCCCGCCGCGTTTTAGCCCGGGCCGGGCAACAACCCGCGCTCGCTGGCCATGCGATAGAGGTCGAGCTCGGACCCCGCACCCAGCTTGCCCATCAAGCTGGCCCGGTGGATGTAGACCGTCTTCTGGCCGATCCCCAGTTCGCCAGCGACCTGCTTCGGCGCTCGACCCGCGGCAAGCAGCAGGAACACCTCACGCTCGCGCGCGGTGAGCCGCTGGATCGGGTCAAGCGCATCGGCCGGGCGATCCGCACGTCGCTGCCGCAGGTCGGAGCTGAGAAAGCACTCTCCCTGCATGACCGCCCGCAACCCGGCCACCAGCTCTTCCGGCGCCACGCCCTTGGTGACGTAGCCACTGGCCCCCCGGCGCAGCGCCTCGGACACGTAGGGATCACCGTCATGCATGCTCAGCACGACGATGCGGCTCGACGGCGACACGCTCAGCAGGTGTTCGATCAGCGGCAGGCCGCTGCCGTCGGGCAGCGACAGGTCCAGCGCCACCAGATCCGGCGTGCGGCGGTTGATCGCGTCAACGGCATCGTCAGCGCAGCGGCACTCCGCCACCACCTCCAGATCGGGCTCCATCTCGATCAGGCGCTTGAAGCCCTCGCGCACGATGGCGTGGTCGTCGACCAGAACAATGCTGTACATGCCTCTTCCCCGTTCAATGCCCGTTGCACCAGGTCACCCCAAAGCATCGCACATGTACCATTCGCGAATGCAGAGCCAGACGCCCCGCTTCTTCAACTCAGGCTTGGTCATCGGCGCCGCCTATCTGATCGCATGGCTGCTGCTCTGGCCGACCGAACAACCCTACTGGATGCTGCCGTTCGGGCTGCGCTTCGGTGCGCTGCTGCTGACGCCGACACGCGTCTGGCCCTGGCTGCTCGGCTTCGAGCTGGGTGCTGGCGCGGCCATCGAGATCCACAACGATGCAGCCATGGGGTGGCTGGGCTTCCTGCTCGGCGACCTGCCCGATCCTTTGATCGTCGCCGCCGGTCTGTGGCTGTTGCGCAAGGCCAACCTGCACGCGAGCCTGCGCGTCCCCGAGGACGTGACGCGCCTGTTGCTTTCGGCACTGCTGGTGGTGACGGCAACCACCGCACTGGACGCCGCGCTGCTGGCCCTGATGCACCAGTCGTCGCCGTCCACCCCGATGGTGGACGCGCTGGGCCTGGACCTGCTCAGCAATTACCTGGGCGTGCTCCTGGTGGTGCCGCTCATGGTGATGCTCGCGCGTGCCCGTCCAAGCCGCAGGATGCTCGCCGCGCTGATCATGGACGGCTTGCTCGTGATGCTGCCCTCCATGGCGATTCTGCTCATGCTTTCCGAGCATGCGGCGCCGCAGCCGCAGTTCGCGCGCGTGCTTTCGTTGGCGCCGGTGATGTTCTTTGCCTTCCGCCACGGCTGGCGAGGCGCCAGCCTGGCAATGCTGACCACGAGCATGGGCATGAGCATGGTCGACTACATGATCGGCCAGCCAGCGCCCAGCGCACCGGGCTATCTTTTCCTCGCTGTCGCGGGCACCGGCGCGCTGATGCTGGGTTCGGCCACGGACGCGCTCCGACGCAGCAGCGAGAGAGTCGCCGAACAGAACGTGTATCTGGCGGCCGTCAACCGTCGCCTGGACCAGTTGGCCCGCCAGCTGCGCGATGCCGCCCGCGGCAACCTGCAAGCCGAAGAGAGCCAGCGCCGCCACATGGCGGCCGAGCTGCACGACGAGCTGGGGCAGAACATCACCGCCATCCAGACGCATATCAAGCTTGCGCAGACGCGCTTGCAGCAGGTCGGCATGGAAGATGTCGGCCACTCGGTGAACGCCATCCTGGGCCACATGCGGCGTGCGCTGCACCGGCTTCTGGACGATCTGCGGCCCGCGGTACTGGACGAGTTCGGACTCATACGAGCGCTTGAGGAAGGACCGGTGAGGGACCTGCTGGATGCTGCGGGCATCGTCTACCAGACAGACATGTACGGGGATCCGCGCCTGCTCGACGATGACACGCGCACCGCCATTTATCGGCTGGTGCAGGAGAGCGCCACCAATACCGTCAAACATGCACAGGCGAAGCATTTCAGGGTGCGGCTGCGCATCGGCGAGCGCCATGGCGTGCCGCTGGCACTGGTGGATGTCCGCGACGACGGGGTCGGCTTGCCGGGGACCCTGCCCCGCGGAGGCAGAGGCCTGCAGGGGATGCGCGACCGCGTCACGTCGTTGGGTGGCTTGTTCCGCTTGCGCCCCACCGCCGGGCACGGGCTGCATCTGCGCGTGTTGCTGCGGGGCAGCAACCTCCCTGCCGGCAAAGTGACCTCGATAGCTCGCCCGGTATAGGAATTTTTCCGATAGCCCGTTCGTGAAGGCTTCGTTAGGATCGATCCATCGATGTGGGGGAGCCGCCATCGCAAGATGGCGCGCCGAAGTCACCGTGGGGACGGTGGCTTCGAAGGGCGACAAGGAAGTCGCTCCGCCGGAACCGAAGCAGCCCAAGGACCTACGCGAGCAACTCGCCCTGATCCAGGCTTCCAGGTAACGGATAAACCGTGGGCGGACAGGAGTCCTCCCGCGGTTTTTTTTGTTTGAAACCCAGGTTCGGGCGCCTGCCACTCCCGTACGGCGCCCTTGGCGACGCCCTATTTCTTGCTGCCCTTCGGGCGCACGTAGAGCACAAGGCTGTGGTCTTCCAGCTCATAGCCGTGGCGGGCGGCGATTTCTTTCTGCAGTCGCTCGATCTCTTCACTGACGAACTCGACCACTTTTCCGCTGTCCACATCAATCATGTGGTCATGATGCTTGCCGCGATCGAGTTCGTAGACCGCTTGTCCGCCTTCGAAGTGGTGCTTGACGACGATGCCGGCGGCCTCGAACTGGGTCAGCACCCGGTAGACCGTGGCCAGGCCAATGTCCTCCTGATAGCCGAGAAGCTTGCGGTAGATGTCCTCGGCCGAGAGATGGTGAATCCCATCTTCCTCGAAGATTTTGAGAATGCGCATGCGCGGGTGCGTGACCTTGAGGCCGGCCTTCCGCAGCTCCCGGGTTTCCTGTTCCATTGCCAACTCCGCGCGGTTCCGCAAGACCGTTAGTGTATCATCCGTCACCTTTACGCTCGGGACGCAACACGCATGCACAAGCTGATCCGTACCTTGGGTTTCGCCACGCTAGCACTGGCTTTGGGCGGCTGTGGACTGGTCTATACCCCGGACGTGCAGCAAGGCAACATCCTGACCAAGGAAGCCGTCGACCAGCTCAAGCCAGGCATGACCAAGCGTCAGGTCATCGTATTGCTCGGTTCGCCGTCGGTCAGCAGCCCGTTCGATCATGATCGCTGGGACTACGTCTCCAGCCAGCAGCACCGGGGCGGCCCGATCAAGATCCGCACCTTCACTCTCACCTTCAACAACGACACGCTGGTGCGTACCGAAGGTGATTTCTTCGCCCAGAACGCGGAGCAGATGCTGAAGGATACGAAGAAGTATCGGGTGGACTATCCGGTGGACGAGAAGAGCGGCGACAAGGGCTCCTCGACCGATGCCGGAGCCGACGACAGCGGCGCGCAGGAACCGTAGGCGCCAGCTTGCACGCAGTGGCCGCGGGACGGAACCGTCCCCGCCCGCGTGATGCCTTCAGTCCCTAAGCTGCGCGCGGCGCCGGCGCGCGTCCTTGGGGTCAAGCCGCAGTGCGCGACACAGCTCAAGCCGATCGCCATGGTGCAGGACATGCTGCATCTTCACCGCGCGGCCAAAGATGCCGGTACCGGCAGCTGCCTCGATCGCTTCGCCCCAGCCCGGCTGGAAAGCCGCAATCTCGAGGGCCGCGGCGACGGTGCTGCCGGCGGGAAGCGAGAGCAGGCAGCGACTGGTCCGCGATTCACCGGCCGCCACCACCTCCACGGTGATAGCGTCGAGCGATGTCTGCGGGCACCGCGCCTCATCCATAGGTACGCTTCGCTTCGCGACTGAAGTCGTCGACCATCCGCGTGGCCAGCCCCTGGAACCCGAGTTTAACCGCACTCGCGCCGAGCCAGCCGGCATAGTCGATATCCAGCGCAAACTCGATCTTGCAGCCACTGTCGCCCAAGGCGACGAACGACCAGAGCCCCTCGAGGCTGCGGAACGGACCGTCCACCAGGCTCATCTGCAGCCGGTGGGGACGCTGCAAGGTATTGCGTGTCGTGAAGCTCTGGTTGAACGCCGCCATCTTGAGATCGAGCCTCGCCACCAGCATGTCATCACCGCGGTCGAGGACTTCGGAGCCGGAACACCAGCCGAACCGCTTTGGGTATGCTTCGACATCATTGACCAGATCGAACATCTGAGCGGGCGAGTACCCCACGAGGGCGCTTCGGCGAATTTCGATCACGGTAGCCTCTTTCAGAATCTTTTCCGGGTTCGATCCGATATGCGGTCGACCCCGCACAGGGCAAGCGCCCGAAGTCTAGCGAACATGGCAAAAAGCAAAGAGAAGGACAATAAGGGCGGCGGCACGATCGCGCTGAACAAGCGCGCGCGCCACGAATACCACATCGACCAGCGCTACGAGGCGGGCATTGCGTTGCAGGGCTGGGAGCTGAAGGCGCTGCGTGCCGGTCGCATCAACTTTGGCGAGAGCTTTGCGATGATCCGCAACGGCGAGTTGTTCCTGCACGGCGCGTCGATCCCGCCGCTCATCAGCGCCTCGACCCACGTCATCGCCGAAGACCGGCGTACCCGCAAGCTGCTTCTGCACCGAAACGAGATCGACCAGTTGATCGGCGCCGTGGAGCGCAAGGGGTACACGATCGTGCCGACCGCGATGTACTGGAAGGGGAACAAGGTCAAAGTCGAGGTTGGCGTGGCCAAGGGCAAGCAGGAGCACGACAAGCGCGATACCGAGAAGGAGCGCGACTGGCAGCGCGAGAAGCAGCGGACGATGCGCGCGCACAACACGTGATGCCGGAAGCAGCTCAGTGGTGCGACGGGCAGCATGTTCATTGAACTGGCTGCCACGCACCCCATATACTACTTCGGCTATCAGATTTCCCGGGGGTGTCCTGGCTTCGACGGGGGTCGTGAGATAGCTTGATGCATGCCGAGGGGGCAGCTTTCCTCGTTAATCCAGCAGCAAACTTATAGTTGCCAACGACGACAACTACGCTCTCGCCGCTTAAGGCGTAAGCCCCGAACCCACTTGTGCTCGTGCTCGTCGGTGTAGGGTCATTATCACGGGATCGCCGAAGACTGCCGCCTGCCGGTCCTAGGTCAAATCAAGCAGGCTGGTTCCGCGGTGCGCTTTGCTCATCGTGCTTGTCGCGGAACGAGATTGAACGTTGAGCTACGCATGTAGATTCAGGCGTTGAACACCTTCGGACGCGGGTTCGACTCCCGCCACCTCCACCAATCCGGCCACTCAAGCATGCTTGGGTGGCTTTTTCATTGCGCCTCCGGATTCCTTCCAGCCGTCGGTGTACCGCCGAGCAGCGGTCACGGCGGCGACCGTTGGAGACAGGTTGAACCCCGGCGGAGGTCCGCCAGCAGGCACTCGATCGAGGCGCCTGCTCGAGACGGCGCCACGATGCTGCTGCTCGCTATGGGAGAATGCGGCCCGGCCATCACGACGGCGCGCTTCCATCCATGCTCAAAGGCGTCATTCTCGGTTTCGCCTGCTATGCCGCCTTCGCGATCAGCGACGCCTGCGTCAAGTCGCTCCACGGTTCGGTGCCTGCCTACGAGGCGGTCTTTGCGGGCGCGCTGCTTTGCCTGTGTGCCCTGCCCTTCATCCGCGGGCGCGGCGACCGGTGGCGCGACGTGGTGGTGGCCAATCGCCCGGGCCTGTGGTGGATCCGCGCGCTGACCGGGGGCATCTGCAACATCTCGGCTGTGGTGGCGTTCACGCTGCTGCCGATGGCTGAAACGTTTGCGCTGATCTTCCTGATGCCGATCTTCGTCACCCTGCTCTCGGTGCTGTTCCTGAAAGAACACGTGGGCTGGCGCCGATGGGCTGCCGTGCTGATCGGGTTCGCCGGAGTGATGGTGGTGCTGCGCCCCGGCTTCCGGGAACTCGGCACGGGTCACTTCGCCGCCATCCTCTGCGGATTGTCCGGCGCCGTCTCCATGGTGGCGATGCGCCTGGCCGGCGCGCACGAGAAACGCATCAGCCTCTACGGCGCCGGAGTCGTGGGGCCACTGCTGCTTGGTGGCCTGCTGATGATCCCGCACTTCGTCTGGCCCGACGTGCACGCGTGGCCGCTACTGCTGGGCTACGGGCTGATGCAGGGCCTCGCCGGCGTGTTGTTGATGCTTGCCACGCTGCTGGCACCTGCCAATCGCATCGCGCCGACGCAGTACAGCCAGATGTTGTGGGCGATCGGTTTCGGCTACTGGCTGTTTGGCGACACGCTGGACTGGCCGATGCTCGCCGGCATCGTGCTGATCCTCGGTGCCGGCCTGTTCACCCTGGTTCGCGAAGAGAAGGTCACGCCATGGTGGCGGCGGCAGAAGCTGGTCTAGATCTGCGCGCCCGCAGCGCTTGTCGCCACGACGGGCGCTGGTCACACTGAACGGGTCCTTCGCCACGGCACGCTGTCATGCCCAACACGCCTCTTGCACTCTCACCCATCGTTGCGGGCATGTGGCGCATGGCGGAATGGCAGCTGGACGTGCCCGCCCGCGTCCGCTGGATTGAACAGACGCTGGAACTCGGCATATCCACATTCGACCACGCGGACATTTACGGTGATTACCGCGTTGAAGCGCTTTTCGGCGAGGCGCTGCGGGCGGCACCCCGGCTACGCGGCCGGATGCAGCTGGTGAGCAAATGCGGCATCCGGCTGCGCTCGCCGGAACACGCCTACCGACTGAACTACTACGACACCTCCAGCGCCTACCTCCGCGCGCAGGTCGAACGGTCGTTGGCGAACCTGGGTGTCGAGCAGCTCGACCTGGTGCTGATCCATCGGCCCGATTACCTGATGGACGCGGCAGCCTTGGCCGGGACCTTCCGCGAGCTCACGAGCGAAGGCAAGGTAGCCCACTGGGGTGCATCCAACCATTCGCCGGCCCAGTTCGCCCTGCTCCACCAGCATCATCCGCTGACAACCCATCAGGTGGAACTATCGCCGCTGGCGATGCAGGCGCTCGACGACGGCGTGCTCGACCAGGCCCAGCAACTGGCCTTGCGCCCGATGATCTGGTCTCCGCTGGGCGGCGGGCGCCTTTTCTCCGGCAGCGATCCCCAGGCAGTACGCGTGCGCGAGACGATGGAAGGTATCGCGACGCGCCTAGGCATCAGCCTGACGACGCTCGCCTACGCCTGGATCCTGCGTCACCCGTCTCGCCCGTATCCGATTACCGGAAGCGGCCGCATCGAACGACTGGCCGAGGCTGTCGCTGCCCTGGATATCGAGCTCGATGCGCAGGACTGGTACGACATCTGGACCGCCAGCCAGGGCCACCCCGTGCCGTAACGGCTGGCGATGGGAGCACATCACACGCCGGGAAAGCAAACGGCCGGTGGATCCCCGCGTTACACCAGATGCCGCTAGCGGTTGCTCACGCCATGCGGCACATGGCCTGTCGCCACGTGTCGCCGCGCAGACTCTACGTTGGCCGGGGAATCGTCGAAGAAGATGTCGGCGCCGAATGCGTCGAGAAAGGGCCCCTTGTCGCGTCCGCCGAGGAACAGCGCCTCGTCGATGCGCACGCCCCACTTGCGCAGGGTCAGTATCACGCGCTTGTGTGCCGGTGCGGAGCGCGCCGTGACCAGCGCGGTGCGGATCGGCGAGTTCTCCGCCGGAAAGGCCGCCTGCAACCGGTGCACTGCAGTCAGGAATCCGCGGAATGGCCCCACCGAGAGTGGTTCGGCGGCACGTTCGTGCTCGTTGCGGTGGAACGCGTCGAGGCCCTCTTCGCGCGACACCCGTTCGCCCTCGTCGCCAAAAAGTACCGCGTCGCCGTCGAACGCGATGCGCAGCTGTTCGCTGGCCCGCGGCGGCGCCGTGCTGGGCAGGATGGTGGCCGCGGCGACACCGGCGGCCAGCGCGCGTCCGACATCCTCGGCATTGGCCGACAGGAACAGATCGGCCTTGAACGGCGCGATGTAGTCGGAGGTGGGCGCTCCGCTGGTAAAGGCGGCGCGACTGATCTCCAGTCCGTAATGCTGGATGGCGTTGAAGATGCGAAGGCCGGTGTCGCCGGAATTGCGCGAGAGCAGGATCACTTCCACCGGTGGTACATCACCGGCCAACCGATTGAGCCCGAGCAACTTCTGCACCAGCGGAAACGCGACACCCGGAGGCAGGATCTCGTCCTCGTGGTCGATCTGGAAGCTGCGATAGGCGTCCAGCCCGTCGCGTTCGAACAGCGCGTGGCTGTCGCCCATGTCGAACAAGGCCCGCGAGGAGATCGCCACCACCAGCCGGTTGTCGCCGGCAGCCGAAGGATCGTGGGCGTCTGGAGCGGAAGAGGTCATGCGCGGCGCCGGGGCGTGGGAGCGCCAATCTAGCAAAGGCGCACCGCGATGCGTAGCGGAGCGAGCAGGCACACCTGCCCGCGCGCGTCTGATCCATCGCGTCAATCGGCGGCGAACTGCTCGTCCAGGATCCGCTGCTCCAGGTTGTGCTCCGGATCGAACAGCAGCCGCACGCCATTCTCGCGCGACTGGCGAACGGTCACGGCACGGACGTCTCGAACCTCGTGGAAGTCGGCGGTGGCGCTGACCGGCCGCTTGCCCGGATCGAGCGTGCGCAGGCCCACCTCGGTCAGATGCGGCAGGATCGCGCCGCGCCAGCGTCGGGGTCGGAACGGGCTGATCGGGGTCAGTGCGAGCACGTTCGCGTCCAGCGGCAGGATCGGCCCATGGGCGGACAGGTTGTAGGCAGTCGACCCAGCGGGCGTCGCCACCAGGATGCCGTCGCAGACCAGGTTGGCGAGCTTGACCGTGTGGTTGAGCGTCACCTCCAGGTGCGCGGCCTGGTTGCTCTGGCGCAGCAGCGACACCTCGTTGAACGCGATGGCGCTGGATACCTCGCCCGCGGCGTCGGTGGTGTGCATTTCCAGCGGGTACAACGTCGCCGTGTGGGCGCGGGCGATCCGCTCGGGCAGCTGGTCCAGCCGATGCTTGTTCATCAGAAATCCGACCCGGCCCAGTTTCATGCCGTACACCGGAGCCGGCAGTGCGTGATGGGCGTGCAGCGTGCGCAGCATGAAGCCATCGCCGCCGAGCGCAACGATCACTTCGGCTTCGAGTGGTGCCGTATGCCCGTAGCGTTCGACGAGCTTGCGGCGGGCCTGCTGGGCGAGCGGCGTGTCGCTGGCAACGAAAGCAAAGCGCATGGTCTGGGTCGGCTGGAAGTGTCCGGCGAGCTTACAGGAGCACGCCGGACCGCCGTGAGGAAGGCAGCCGCGGCTCGGTAGGCACGCCACGCATACGGACGGCTAGGCACCACCCACCGACCGGCATACGGGCGTGCGCATCGATCCGCCGGCGCCGGACACGGCCCCGCGCGCGATCAACGCGCGGGCCCGTGCAACCACGTGCACTCAGCCAGCCGGCACTCGGCTGGCCGGCACTCATCCGGCCGGCGCTCAGCCAGCGGGCACCTGCGCCAGCTGGGCCAGTCGACGCACCGCGACCGAGGCGATCGGGTAGTCCGCGTTCTGCGTGAGGATCTCCGCCAGCATGGTGCGGGTGTACTTCAGCGTGGCGTCGTCGCGCTCCAGCCACGCCTGCACCGGCGAGCGGTCGGTGCGCTCGCCGCACAGCGAAAGCACCTGCAGCGCCAGCGCGCGATGCTGGTGGTTCAGCTCGTCCAGCAGCGAACCGCGTGCCTGGGCATGCCAGTGCCCCTCCACCGGCAGCGCCTCGATCTGGTCACGCAACCACTCGAGGTCCAGCGCCTCGCCCAGCTCGTAGAACACCGTGGCCACCTTCGCCACCGGCTCCCCGCTGTGCTGGGCCACTTCCACCATGTCCAGCGCTGCACGCAGCTCGGACAGCCGCGCCAGCCGAACCGCCAACTCGGCCGGCAGCCCCAGGCCGACCCACTTCTCCTGGCTCGACTCGAAATCGCCGCGGCCGGTGTCGGTCAGTGCGTCGGGCAGCGCCTTGCGCAGTTCGCTGACCCGGCTCTGGTAGCGATCCACATTCGCGGCGATATCCAGCGTGCCGCCCGGGCGGTTGAGCAGCCAGCGCGTCATGTGCCGCAGCAGGCTCCAGATCTGCAGGATCGCGTCGATCTGCGTGCTCTCGGCCACCTGGCTGTCGAGCACCTCGATCTGTGCCCACAATTCGCGTGCGTCGAGGATCTCGCGCGCCGCGGTGTAGGCCTTGGCGATCGCCGCCGGCCCCTGACCGGTGTCCTCCTGCATGCGCATCATGAAGGTGGCGCCCATGCGGTTGATGGTCGAGTTGGTCACCGCCGTGGCGATGATCTCGCGCTTGAGGCGGTGACGCTGCATGTGCTCGGCGTACTTGTCGTGCAGCGGCTCGGGGAAGTAACGCACCAGTTCCTTGGACAGGTACGGGTCCTCGGGCACGTCCGACTCCAGCAGCTGCTGGAACAGCTTGATCTTGTCGTAGGACAGCAGCACCGACAGCTCCGGCCGGGTCAGGCCCTGGCTGCGCGCCTTGCGCTCGGTCAGCTCGGCGT
>Ga0310810_10000153_pt1 | contig 71029 bp, 60 predicted proteins | sample NCmetagenome_FD_207641 | JGI IMG/M metagenome (GOLD analysis project Ga0310810, IMG submission 207641) | Soil microbial communities from experimental microcosm in Duke University, North Carolina, United States - NC | ecosystem: Engineered > Artificial ecosystem > Soil microcosm > Unclassified ...
TACAGCCGAGCGCTGGCTCGAAGTTCGGCTTCCCGACGATCGTCATGCCTGGATTCAGCGCGGCGACGTCAAGCTTGACCGAAAGCCGATGAGTATCGAGGAAGTTGTCGCGCTGAGCAAGCAATTCTTGGGCCTGCCCTATTTCTGGGGTGGCACTTCGAGTTTTGGATTCGACTGCTCCGGATTTACGCAGATGCTGTGCCGCAGGCGCGGGATCGTGATTCCGCGCGATACCAGCGTGCAAGTAAAGTGGGCCGGCGCCGTCCCGGTGGAACGCAACGATCTCGTTGCGGGCGATCTACTATTTTTCGGCGAGTCAAAAGTCACGCATACCGGCATGTACATTGGAGAAGGTAAGTTTATCAACGCCACCACGCATGATCGCCCCGTCGTACAAATCAGCGACCTTACCGATCTGTATTGGACGAAGCGTTTCATCGCCGCGAGGAGATTGAAGTGAGAAGGAGAGACGTGTTTAAGGCTCTGGGCGCGGCGACGGTGGTGCCGGCGGGAATGAGCGCGCCCGCCAAAGGCGAGGCGACGGTTGAATCGAAGATAGTTCGTCTGAAATTACGTCACACCTGGACTACCGTGATGTCGTCCAGCGACTACCGCGATAACGTCAACGTGCAATATACGAGGGATGGCATCACGGGCGTGGGCGAAGGTGCGCCTATTGTGCGCTACAAGGAAAACGCGGCGGGGGCGCAGAAGGCTATTGAGTCGGTCCAGCTAATGCTCGTTTCCGCCGACCCTTATCAGTTCGCTAAAGTGATGGCCGAGGTGGCTCGCCGCATCGAGGGACAACAGGCGGCTAAGGCCGCCATCGACATCGCTCTAATGGATTGGTTCGGCCAGAAGCTCGGCGTGCCCCTGTACACATATTTCGGGCTGGATGCCGGCGATGCTCCGGTCACGACGTTCTCGATCGGCATCGACAATCCGGAAATGACACGGCAGAAGGTGCGGGAAGCCGAGGCTTATCCGGTTCTGAAAATCAAAGTGGGACTCGACACGGATGAGGCCACCATCGAGGCCGTTCGCGGTGTGACCAAAAAGCCTCTTCGCGTGGACGCTAACGAAGGCTGGAAGAACAAGGAGGAAGCGGTTCGCAAAATCAACTGGCTGGAATCGCAGGGCGTGGAGTTCGTTGAGCAGCCCATGCCGGCGGCCATGATCGATGAGACGCGCTGGGTGCGGAGCCGCGTGCACATTCCCATCATTGCCGATGAATCCTGCCTCCATCCCAATGACATCCCGAAAATGGCCGACGCTTTTGATGGCGTGAACGTGAAGCTTGACAAAGCAGGCGGCATGCTTGAGGGCTACCGCATGATCGAGATCGCCAAATCGCTCGGCATGAAAACCATGCTGGGGTGCATGATATCCAGTTCGGTCTCGGTCACCGCCGCGGCGCATCTGTCACCGCTGGTCGACTACGCGGACCTAGATGGAAATCTGCTGATCGCGAACGATCCTTACAGCGGCGTTCTGGTCAAAAATGGGAAGCTGATTCTTCCAAAGCGGCCGGGCCTCGGGCTGAAGCCGGTAGTGGCCTAAATCGTTTGTGCGGGCACCTGCGGCCCCTCCTTCACCAGCGCGAGCTTTTCCAGCGCCAGCCGCTTCACATTGCGGATGCTTTCCATTTTGATGTGCTCGTAGCCGCGGATCTGATCGGGCATACAGGCAATCTCGAGGGCGAGCGCCAGATTCTCGGGCGTGACACGCTCAAGTACTTCTTCAACCAGGTTGCGATACCACGCGATCAGCGCGCGCTCCTCACGGCGGATGGCCGCGTACCCGAACGGGTCGAGAGGCGTTCCACGCAGAGCCTTCATCCGGGCGAGGAGCCACAGCGGTCCCCGAAACCACGAGCCGAGCTTCAACTTTTTCTTTAATCCCATCGAGCGAAGTATCGGAGGGTGCAGATTGTAGCTGATCGATTCCGCGGACTGCCACATGTCGCGCACTTGCTGCTCAAAATTAGGTTGCGTGAGCAGCCGTGCCACTTCGTACTCGTCCTTGTACGCCATCAGCTTGAACAAATAGCGCGCTACGGGTTCCTCGAACGCCGGTTCGCGCGCCGCCACTTGCGTTACGAACGCGCGATACTGCGCCGCATAGCGGCGGTCCTGATACCGTTCGAGTTCGATGATGCGGCGTTCTACCACACTGAATGCCTTCGCTTCCGGCTGGCGGGGCTCGAGAATTTTTTCGACGGCGCGCGCATCCTCGTAATATTTCCGTCCCCACAAAAACGCTTGAATATTCCGGTCCGCTTCGACCCGGTTGAGCCGGATGGCTTCTTCGATGGACCCGGCGGAAAGTGGAATCAGGCCGCCTTGATAGGCCACACCCAGCAGGAAAATGTTCACCGCCAGATGGCTGGCAAACAGAGCTTCGGCGAGGCGCGTGGCATCCACATAGATGTTGCGGCCCTTGCGTGTGCAACCGTCAATCAGGTCGACAACGCGGCCGGGGCCGTGCAAAACCGTGCAGCCGCGAACCACATCGCCGGTTGGGATTTCCGCCGTATTAACCACTGCCACGGTGCGCGATGGATGCGCGCGGCTGAGGTTTTCCGCACTCCCTGCGCCGAGCAGATCGAATCCCAGGATCAAATCGGCGTTGCCCAAGCCGATCTTGGCGGCGGCCTCGATGGGACGCTCGCTCAAAACGATGCTCGAAACTACGGCGCCGCCTTTTTGAGCCAGACCTGTCTGGTCGAGCGTGATCACCGAAAGATTCTCCAGCCAGGCGGCGGTGGCCAACAGGGCGTTGATGGTCACGACACCTGTGCCGCCGATTCCCGGCGCGAGAATGGCGTAGCCGTCGCCTGCCGAAACCCGGTCTGGCGGCTCGGTCGCTTGAGCGGGGGGCAATTGAGGCACGCTCTTTTTGCGGAGTCCGGTACCGGCCTTGATCTTCACGGTGACGAATGACGGGCAATCACCCAGCACGCAGGAGTAGTCCTTGTTGCACGAGGATTGGTGGATGCGCGTTTTCTGGCCGAATTCGGTCTGGACCGGGTGAAGGCTCATGCAGTTCGATTGGCGCACGCAATCGCCGCAACCCTCGCAGACGGCTTCGTTGATGACCACCCGGACCGTGGGCTCTTCCAGTTTCCCGCGTGAACGCAAGCGCCGCTTTTCGGCCGCGCACTGCTGCTCGAAGATGATGACCGTGACGCCTGGAATCTGTTCGAGCTCGCGCAAGACCTCCGGCAGTTCGTCGCGATCGCGGACATCGGCATTCGACGCCAGCGGAACTTCGGCGGTGTATTTCTCGAGATCGTCGGTCAAAACAACGGTCTTGCGTACGCCCTCGGCCTCCAGCTTGCGCGTGAGTGCCGGAACCGGCAACGCGCCGACAGCATCCTGGCCGCCTGTCATGGCCACGCCGCCGTTGTAGAGAATCTTGTAGGTGATGTTGACGCCCGCCGCAATGCAAGCTTCGACGGCAAGCGAGCCCGAGTGAAAGTACGTGCCGTCACCGATGTTCTGAAAAATGTGCTGCCGTTCGACGAATGGCGACATGCCAATCCAGGGAACGCCATCGCCACCCATGTGCGTCAGGAACGCGTAACCGCGGCTCAGGTGCGTCAAGCCTACCGCCATGCCATGACAGCCGATGCCACCTCCGGCTACCTGCCCTTCCAGGAGCAGCGTGGAGCGATTGTGCGGGCAGCCGGAACAGAAATTCGGCCCGCGGCTGTCGGTCTTCTCGCGGTCGCGCGAGGCGATTTCATTGATTCGGTCAAGCCGCACGGCAATCGAATCGCGCTGCGGCAAATAGCGCGCCAGAACTTTCGAAATCTGCTCCGCATCGAGCTCGGCCGTCGCCGGTACGAGTACCCGATCATTCTCGTCTTTCTTGCCGACGATCAGCGGTCTGGGCGTGGCGTTGTACAGCGCCTCGCGCAGTTGCAACTCGAGGAAACTGCGCTTCTCTTCGATAACCAGAATCCTCCCGAGCCCCGCCGCAAATTCCGCGGCGAAAAGCGGTTCGAGCGGAAAGGTCATGCCGAACTTGGCAATGCGCACGCCCAGGCCAGCGAGGTCGTCGCTGCGGATGCCCAGGTCGCGCAGCGCCTGCATCAGGTCGTAATACGGCTTACCCGCTGTGGCAATTCCGAGGTGCGCGCCCTGTCGTGCACCGTACATCTGGTTGACGCCATTGGCACGAGCGAAATCGCGCGCGGCATCCAGGCGCCGGTAATTCACTTCATTTTCGAGCGCAAGTGTATACGGGATGATCAGCCGCGCATCGGACCGCTTCTCATAGCCCGCGGGAATCATAATCACCGGGCGCTCGGGATCGAGATCGACGGTAGACCCGCCATCGCAGACGTTGGTCACCATCTTCATGGCGACCCAGGCGCCGGAGAACCGCGACAAAGCGATCGCCAGCAGTCCGTAATATAAAATTTCCTGCGTATTGCCGGGATAAAAAACCGGCATGCCGAAGTTGTAAAAGCTGAGGTCGCTTTGGTGCGGGATGCTGGAGCTTTTCGAGATATGGTCATCCCCGCCCAGCACGAGCGCCGCGCAATTGCGGCCGGTGCCCGACAGATTGGCATGGCGGAAGATATCGCCGGAGCGGTCCACGCCCGGCCCTTTGCCATACCAGATACCGACCACGCCGTCATACTTCGACTCGCCCAACACATGAACAAGCTGGCTGCCGAAGATGGAAGTGGCGGCGAGGTCTTCGTTCAGACCCGGCACGAAATGGATATGATGCTCGTCGAGCAGCGGCCGCACGCGAGCCAGTGCCAGGTCGTAGCCCCCGAGCGGCGAGCCTTCGTATCCAGAGATGAACGCTGCCGTGTTTAGCCCCGAACGCCGGTCGCGCCGCATCTGGTCGATCGGCAGACGTACCAGCGCCTGGATGCCCGTCAGGTACGCGCGGCCTCGTTCGAGCCGGAACTTATCGTCGAGTTTCATTCGGGAGCGCTAGAAAAATTCTATCAACGTTTCCCGCGCGCCAGCAGTATATATCTATAGAAGGCATGCAGGAACTGGCGTTGCTGATGGTATCCGACTGCGCCGACGCGCAAGAGCCCGAGTTTGCGCGCCTGGTCAGACAAGCCAAAGCCGGCGATGCTGCTGCTTTCGAAGCTATTTTGTGCCAGTTTGAGCGGCGCGTGCTGTTGACGGCAATGCGGCTGTTGAATGGCAACCTGGAGGACGCCAAGGACGCCGCGCAACAGGTTTTTCTGCGCCTGCACCGGTCCTTGCATCAGCTGGATGCAAACCGGCACTTCGCGAGCTGGCTGTATCGCATAACGGTCAACGTGTGCCGCGACATGGTGCGCATGCGCGCCCGCCGCCCGGTGGTTCCGCTCGAAGAGGCTGGCGACTGCGCCATGACTGGCGGAACCGAAGACGCGATGCGGCGTGACGAACAGATGCGATTGATCTATGCGGCGCTGGCGACGCTACCAGAGCGGGAAAGGGCCGCAATCGTCTTGCGAGACATAGAAGGAATGCCGACGAGCGAGGTGGCACGCATTCTGGGGAGTTCCGAGGTAACCGTGCGGTCGCAGATTTCAAACGGACGGGTGAAGATCCGGAAGTTTATTGACCGGCAGCAGAGGAGGCTTCCATGAGTTGTCACAAATTCGAGCCGATGATTGCGCTGTATATCGAGGATGATTTGGCCCAAGCCGAGGCGCAGGCGGTGGAGTCGCATCTGGCTGCGTGCGATGCTTGCCGTAAGTTTGCGTTGGAGATGCGCGAGAGCCAGGCGGCGCTGAAGGCGTTGCGCACGGAATTCGTGGACGATGCGGTATTACTGCAAGTGCGCATGGAAGTCTTGAGCGTGGCTGCACATCGGCCGCGCATAGTTGCATGGCCGCGCTATGCAATCGCCGCGGGGCTGGTGATCGCACTTTTGGCGGGTTGGTTGGTGCGCCAGCAGGCGGACAAGGCACTCGTTGCGCTCCAGCCCCTGCACGCTATTTTGCCCGTGCCGCCGGCGCGATGGGCGATTCAGGCGCATCAGCCGAAAGCGCTGGCAGCGCGGGTGCGGCGGCGTTCCAAGCGACAGGCTCCCCGGTTCAAATCGGAGCCGCTGGTAGTGAAGATGATCACTGACGACCCGCAGGTGGTGATTTACTGGCTGGTTGATCAGAATGGAGGCTAAATGAAAATCGCGAAGTTGATGATCGCGTCTTTTGTGGTCTTGCTCCCAATGATGGCTCAGAGCGAGAAAGAGAAAACACAGGACGCAAACTGGCCAGTGAGAATGTTTCAGGTCAAGTACGCGGATGTCGGCCGTCTCGCCAATCTCTTCAGAGCGTTCGGTGCGACCGTCCAACCCGATAGTGACTTGCGGGCACTTTCGGTTCGCGCTCCTAAGGAAGTTCTTGCGGCCATTGAGGAATCCCTTCAGCGCTTAGACGTGCCACAGCCCGCGGCGAAAAACATTGAAATCGACGCCTACCTTCTGACAGCTTCTCAGCAGGGTCTCACCGGGAGTATCCCGCCCGATCTCGATCCTGTGGTCAAGCAACTCAAGACCATCTTCAATTACAACAATTTCCGCTTGCTTGGCACGCTTGCGCTCCGGGGAAGGGACGGCTCCGGGGGCTCGACGAACGGAGTGCTGCCCGCGATCTCGGCGGATTCGACTTCAATGCACCCCAGCGTGTACATGTTCAACATGAGATCTGCGACGGTTGTCTCCGACTCCAAGGAACGCTCAGTCCGTATCGATGAACTGGATCTGCGGCTTAATTTTACGCTCAAGGACGGTAACTCGAATGCGCTGATCCACACCAGCATCGACATCCGCGAAGGCCAAAAAGTCGTAGTCGGCAAAGCCAATATCGATAATGCCGATAACGCTCTCATTCTGGTCTTGACCGCCAAAGTAATCGAGTAAGATTCTTTTAGAATGCCGTGGCCACGCTATAATGCGCTCTCCGGCATTCCTGATGTCCCGATATCTAGCGTTTGATCTTGGCGCGGAGAGCGGCCGCGCGATTCTCGGAACCCTCGAATCCGGGCGGCTCACACTGGAGGAACTGCACCGGTTTCCCAACACGCCGGTACGCGTTCACGCTGCACTCTATTGGGACACGCTGCGGCTCTGGCATGAAATGCAGCAGGGGCTCGCCATAGCCGGCAGGGAACGGCGTTTCAAGCTGGATGGCATCGGGGTGGACACATGGGGCGTGGATTTCGCGCTCTTGGGCGCGGACGGGACGCTCATCGAGAATCCGCGACACTATCGCGACGCGCGCACCAACGGCATGCTGGAAAGCGCGTTCAACGTCGTCCCGCGCGAAGAAATTTTCGCGCAGACCGGCATCCAGCTCATGCAGATCAACACGCTCTATCAGCTCTACGCGATGCGCGTGATGGACTCGCCCGCACTGTCGAGCGCGCACACTCTGCTGATGACGCCGGATCTGTTCAACTATTGGCTCACGGGTGTCGCGAAATCCGAGGCGACCATAGCCAGCACGTCGCAAGCCTACAACCCACGCCTCGGTGGCTGGGCCACTGAACTCTTCGACCGGCTCGGTCTTCCCAAAACAATTCTGCCCGAAATTGTGTGCCCCGGAACGCGGCTAGGATCGCTATTGCCGGCCGTGGCCGAAGCCGCGGGTCTCGGTACGGTATCTGTCTATGCCACTAGCTGCCACGATACAGCCTCGGCCGTTACAGCGGTTCCGGCGGAGGGCGATAGCTGGTGCTACATCAGCTCCGGGACGTGGTCACTGATGGGAGTGGAACTGGACGCGCCGGTGATCGACGCTCGCTCGCTCGCGCTGAATCTGACGAACGAGATGGGCGCCTGCGGAAAGACGCGGTTACTGAAAAATATTGCCGGCCTCTGGCTGCTTCAGGAATGCCGGCGCGACTGGGCGCTGGGCGGCTGCGAATACAGCTACGAAACGCTGGCCACAATGGCCGCTTCCGCGCCGGCGTTCACGGCGATCATTGATCCAGACGCATTTCTCGAGCCGGGCGACATGCCCGATAAGATCTGTCGGCAATGCCAATTTAATGGACAGCAGCCACCCGGCACCCCAGCCTCCGTCGCGCGGACCATTTTTGAAAGCCTCGCCTTACGGTACCGGCAAGTGCTCGAGAGTCTGGAAACGCTGCTCGGCAGGAAACTCGAGTTCATTCACATCGTGGGCGGCGGATCGCGGAATCGCCTGTTGAATCAGTTTGTGGCCGACGCCACTGGCCGCACGGTGATCGCGGGACCATCCGAGGCTACGGCCATGGGAAATATTCTGATTCAGGCGATGGGCGCCGGCGAGCTTTCCGGGCTGGCCGCAGTGCGAAACATCGTGCGAAGCTCCACGGGACTTGAGACCTTCACGCCGCGTGAGGCGGGTGGGTGGAACGACGCCTACGAAAAATTCCGTGAAATTGGGCAGCGTTAAGCAGCTCGCATTCCCACCAGCAGGAATGCTTTGCCATTTTACTTGCCCGTATATCCGCCGTCGACCATCAGGTGCGTGCCGGTAATGAAACTGGCCTCGTCCGATGCCAGAAACAGCGCGGCATTCGCCACCTCGATCGGCTCACCGAGGCGATTCAGCATGTGCAGCGGAGCCACGCGGTCACGCCACTGCTCAAAAGTGATGCCCAGGCGCTCGATCTCGCGATAGGACGCGCTGGTGAGAATGCAGCCGGGACAGATGCTGTTGACGCGAATCTTGTACGGAGCGAAATCCAGCGCCATGCACTTCGTCATGGTGAGCACGGCGCCCTTGCTCGCGTTATACGTTGCGAAGTCGGGCTGCGCGATGATGCCGCTCATCGACGCCATATTGACGATCGCACCTCCGCCCCGGGCGCGCATGTGCGGAATGGCAAACTTTGAAACCAGCGCGGTGCCGATCACGTTGACACCCAGCACCTTCTGCCAGTCCGCGACTTCGGCCTGCTCTACATTCTTTTGCGTAAAATCGGCGGCGTTGTTGATCAAAATATCAATCCCGCCGAAACTTTGGACGGCCGCCACAGAGATGCTGCGCGCGCCATCCTCCTGCGAAATATCCGCAATCGCCAGGGTCGCCTTTCCTCCAAGGTCGCGGATTTTTTTTAGAGTTGACTGGCCCGCGCGCTCGCTGATGTCGTTGAGCACCAGCGTCGCACCCTCTTCGGCAAAACGAATGGCTATCGCCTCACCGATACCCGCACCTATACCGGTGATGATGGCAACCTTGTTTGCAAGTCGCATGCGGTGCGGATGCCGGAACTACTTGGAGACCGGTACGGGAGTGAGATCGCGGCTGGTCACGACTTTGTCAATCATGCCGTACTCCACACCTTGATCCGGGCTCATGATGTAATCGCGATCCACATCGCGCGCAATCCGCTCGACCGGTTGGCCGGTAAACTCGGAAAGAATGGTGTTCAAGGTCTCGCGCATCCGCAGGATTTCTTTAGCGTAAATGTCGATATCTGCCGCCTGGCCCGCCAGACCGTGCATGGAAGGCTGATGGATCATGATACGCGAATTGGGCAGACTGAAACGTTTACCCTTGGCGCCGGCCGCCAGCAGGACCGCAGCCATCGACGCTGCCTGTCCTACGCAGAACGTCACGATATCGGGGCGCACGAACCGCATCGTGTCCAGTATGGCCAGACCGGCGGTGATCGAGCCGCCCGGCGAGTTGATGTAAATCGAAATGTCCCGCTCGGGATCTTCAGCCTCCAGGAACAACAATTGCGCGATGATCAGGTTCGAAACCGCGTCATCGATCGGTGTACCCAGAAATATGATGTTTTCTTTCAGCAGACGCGAATAGATATCGTATGCACGCTCACCCCTGGAGGTCTGCTCGACTACCATGGGGACTAGAACGGACTGACCCATCGGATTCCTCTCCTCAGCTTTCTTCAGAAGGTTTAATTAGATTTCTTGACCGGGGCACGCTTCGTCCGGCGTTTGTCGAGCATGCGGCGCTTCTGCTCGCGCGCCTTCGCCAGGTCCGCAATCGTGTTGCGCCCCAAATAATCCATGATACGCGATCGCAGTACTTTCCACGAATCGTGGAGTGGACAAGGCATGTCATCGGAACATTCGGCGAGACCACTGGCGCACTTCTCGTATTCTGACAGACCGTCGAGCGCCTCAACAATATCCAGCATCCGGACTTCGTCAGGTGGAACGCACAGTGAAAATCCTCCGGTCGGCCCCTTGCTGGACCGCAGCAGCCCCTTGCGAGCCAGTTGCTGCAGGATCTTAGCCAGGAAGTGGGCGGGAATCTCTTCCTCGGCCGCAATCTGCTTCACCATCGCGTATCTCCCGTCGGGAACTTGCGCGAGGTTTACGAAGGCTCGGATCGCGTATTCAGCGGAGCGGGAATAGAGCATGAGCGAGCACCTAGAGCTTCATTCTACCCCGCGGCTCCCAGGAATCCACCGATTTTCGCTGGCGCGTTTCGCAAGTAGGCAGGGGGAACCAGCAGCGTCAGCGCGTCGGGGGCCAGAACGATCGAGGTGGGAAGGCGGCTGGCATACTCGCCGTCCACCTGAATGTAGACGCGCCTGTCAGCCGGATCGGAAACGCGTACGCTGCGGCCTGTCAAGAACGAAACACCGCGCATGCCAGCCAGACGGCCGGTAACCATGCCCAACACATACTTTAGATAGGGCAGGCAATGCCGTCCGCGGAAGAGGACGACCTCGAAGTGGTCGTGGAGCAGGCTGGCGCTGGTAGCGATTTCGAAATCTCCGCCGTAGTTACGGACCCGGCTGACCAGCGCGAACGAGCACACAGCGCGCCTGCCGCCGTCGACTTCTACTTCGAATTCAGGGAACCTGCGGACTGCCTGCCCAAAACCGCCGATCCAGTAAGCGCCCTTGCCCAGGCGCATTTTCAAACGCGCGCTCAGATGGTAAACAATATGCGCGTCAAATCCTATGCCGGCCATGGATAGGAAATGACGCGGTCCGGAACTGCAATCGAGGCGCCCCAGGGCAATCTGCCGGGCCACACACTGCGGAATGAGTTGGGCCGCGCACTCCATATTCCGTCCAAGCCCCAGTTCGGTGGCGAGCACATTGGCGGTGCCGGCGGGAAGTATGCCGAGCGGGACAGGGGAGTTGACCATCCCAGCCACCACCTCGTTGATCGTGCCATCACCGCCGGCGACGAGGATGCGAACTGCCCCCCGCTCGATAGCCTCGCGAGCGATCTTGCCCGCGGTGCCCGGCCCGGTAGTGGGTATCGTCGAAATGACGTACCCGGCGTTTTCGAGAATGGTGGCCGCGCGCTTCAGTTTCTGATGACCCTGTCCGCGCAGCCCTCCCGCAACCGGGTTATAGATTAAAGTTGAGAGATGAGTGCCGATGGGAGAACTCGCCGCGCGCCGGTCTGAAGACGCCACATACGTCTGTACTCGGATCATTATAATGGAATCGGATGAAGGCCAAACTCGTTGACGAAGTGGAAGACCTGAGAGACACGCTCCGCCGTCACGAACACCTCTACTACGTGCTGGATCAGCCGGAAGTCAGCGACGCCGAATATGACGCGCTGATGAACCGGCTCCGCGACCTTGAAGCGCAGCATCCCGACCTGCTGACGCCAGACTCGCCTTCGCAGCGAGTGGGCGGCAAGCCGCGCGAGGGGTTTGTCAAAGTGCAGCACAGCGCCGCCATGTTGAGTCTGGATAACGCGCTGAACGAGGACGAATTGCGCGCATTCGACGGACGTGTTCGTGAGCTGCTGGGAGATGAACCGTATCGGTACGTGGCTGAGCTGAAACTGGACGGGCTCTCCATGGCAGGGCAGTATCGGGAAAATCGGTTTGTCCAAGCGGTCACGAGAGGCGATGGGCTCGTGGGCGAGGATGTGACCGAGAACGCGCGCACCATCCGTTCGCTGCCTCTGCGCACGAATTCGACGCTTGATCATTTCGAGGTGCGCGGTGAAACCGTAATGCTCAGGCGCGCGTTCGAAAGACTGAACCAGGATCGGGATGAGGGCGGGCTTTCGCGTTTCGCCAATCCGCGCAATGCCGCGGCAGGATCGTTGCGCGTGCTAGATCCTTCGATTACGGCTTCGCGACGCCTCGAATTTTATACGTACTTTCTGCTGGTGGACGGGCGGCCGTACTACCCGAGCCATTGGCAGTCCCTGGACGCACTCCACAAGATGGGTTTCAAGGTGAACGCCAGGCGCAAACTCTGCGGCAGCCTGGATGAGCTGCTGGCATTCTGTAAAGAGTGGGAGTCGAAGCGCGACGATTTGCCGTACGAAATCGATGGCGTAGTGGTCAAAGTGGATTCCATCGAGCAGCAAGTCCGCCTCGGATTCACGGCCAAGGCGCCGCGCTGGGCCATCGCCTTCAAATATGCCGCGCGGCAGGCAGTCACCACCGTTGAGAACATCGATGTGCAGGTCGGCCGGACCGGAGCTTTGACACCCGTCGCGCGGCTCACACCAGTCGAGGTAGGCGGCGTTACGGTGTCGCGCGCCACCCTGCACAACGAAGACGAGATCGCACGGCTCGGTTTGCAGGTGGGCGATTCCGTCGTGATTGAACGCTCGGGAGATGTGATTCCCAAAGTCGTCCGCGTCCACACGCAGGGCTCCCGCCGGCGGGCGTTTCAAATTCCGAAACATTGTCCGGTGTGTGGCGGCAAGGTGGTGCGCGAAGAGGGGGAAGCTGCCAGCCGCTGCATCAATACGAACTGCCCGGCTCGGCTCAAAGAATCCATCCTCCATTTCGCATCTCGTGGGGTTATGAATATCGATGGCCTGGGAGACGCCCTTGTTGAACAGCTCGTGGACCGCGGGATCATCACCGGTGTTGCCGATCTTTACGATCTGACCATGGACAAGCTGGCGGAGCTCGATCGTATGGGCACAAAGTCCGCCGCGAACGTTGTCCGCAATATCGAAAGGTCCAAACAAAACCCTCTTCCGCGCGTGATTAACGCGCTCGGCATCCGCTTTGTGGGCGAGCGTACCGCCTTGTTCTTAGCCGAAGAGTTTGGCGACCTCGACAAAATTGCCTCCGCCCATCCCGACGAGCTGCAGAAAGCCGAAGAAGTTGGGCCAAAAGTGGCTGAGAGCATTTACCAGTTCTTCCGCGAGCCGCGGAACCAGGACCTAGTCGAACGGTTAAGATCCGCCGGCTTGCAGTTCGAATACAGGGTGCGGCGCCGGCCCGCCGGTCCTCTGGCGGGGATTACCTTCGTCCTCACCGGCGCGCTTCGCGGGCTGAGCCGCGAGGAGGCGCGGCAGCGAATCGAAGCGGCTGGCGGAAAAGTCAGCACGGCAGTGAGCAAGAAGACCACTTTCGTAGTCGCCGGCGAAGAGCCAGGATCGAAGCGGGACAAGGCTCGCGAGCTGGGAGTGGAAGTGATCAACGAGAAGCGGCTGATGGACCTGCTCGAGCATGGTGTTTCGTGATGTTTGGCTGGTAAGTGCTGAATCGCCCCCGTTCTGTCAGAAATAGATTGTTCCTCCGCAACCCGGCGACACTTTGCGCCGTCGCAAGTCTATGAGACTCGTTCTTGCGGGACTACTACTATCAACCTCAGCGTTTGCGCAGTTCGCCTTTGGAGTAAAGGGCGGTGCGCCTTTGACCGATTTTTACCACTTAGCCGATAATCCAGGGGCCACATTCCGGTCGGGTTCCACACCGTTCATTCTTGGGCCTACCATCGAGATGCATTTCCCAGGGGGGTTCGGGATCGAGTTTGACGCGCTTTACCGCAGGTTTCACTACGACGCATCTTCGAACCTTGTCGATACGATCGTGAACGGCACAGCCGCCAACGCGTGGGAATTTCCGTTACTGCTGAAGTACAAGACTCCGGGGTTGATTCTCAGGCCGTTCCTTGACGCGGGGTTTGCGTTCGACCACTGGAGCGGGGTCAGGCAGTTAGTTCAGAATCCTGGTTCTATCACCAAAACGAACGTGTCTGGAACGAATAAAGGCGTGGTCCTGGGCGCCGGACTGGAACTCAACTTACATCTCGTTCGCGTGTCGCCGGAAATCCGTTACACGCGCTGGGGATCGACTAACGTCGCCGATTTCGGTGGCGTGTTACGCTCGAATCCGAATCAAGCCGAGGTTCTGATCGGGATCACCTTTTAATGGGTGGCCGCGGCGCTGCCGAGTTTTTCTACGTCGGACGCCTCGCCGAACCTGAGCCCTTGTAGTGTTGGATCGATACTGCGCAGCAGTCCCGTAAGCACCCCGCCAGGACCGACTTCGAAAAATCGGTCAACGCCTTGCGCGGCCAGATAACGGATCGACTCCTCCCAACGCACCGTATTCGGAATTTGGCGGATGAGTCCCTGGCGTGCCTCCGCGCCCGTGCGGACCTCTCGCGCACTCCAGTTGTTGATGAGTGGCCAGTCGAGATCGTCAAAAGCAGTAGTTCCGAGCTCCTGCGCCATATGATCCTGAGCGGGTTTCATTAGAGAGCAGTGAAACGGCGCACTGACGGCCAGCGGCACCACACGGCGCGCGCCCGCGGCTTTCGCGAGTTCCATCGCCCGGTTTACCGCGCCGGCATGCCCGGCGATCACCACCTGGTCGGGCGCGTTCAAATTGGCCGCGCTCACAATCTCACCCTCCGCGGCTTTCTGCAAGACCTCGTCGAGCTGGCCGGCGGGAAGCTTGAGCAGCGCGGCCATGGCGCCTTGTCCCGGCGGCACGGCCGCTTGCATGTACCGGCCGCGCTTGCGAACCAGGCGTAAGGCATCGGTAAACTTCAATGATCCAGCCGCTACCAGGGCAGAATATTCTCCCAGGCTGTGGCCCGCAACGTAGTCGGGACGCACTCCCAGCTCGCGCAGCACGGTGAACGCCGCAATTGACACCGCCAGAAGAGCGGGCTGCGTATTTTCCGTAAGCTTCAGATCCTCTTCGCTGCCTTCAATGCAAAGCCGCGAAATAGCGAATCCCAGAGCCTGGTCCGCGGTCTCGAAAACCAGCCGCGCCGCCGGATACGATTCCGCGAGCGTCCTCCCCATACCGACATATTGTGAGCCTTGCCCTGGAAACAGAAATGCTATTTTGCCCATTGGATGAGATTGTATGATGGACTGATGAGTTCCGCTACGTCGACCCACGAATCCGCCACCGGCGCCTCGGATGCCCAACAGGTCATGGACATGGAGCGCGAGTTCCTGCTGCAGAACTACGCGCGCTATCCGCTGGTGCTCGACCGGGGCGAAGGCAGTTACGTCTATGACGTGGACGGGAAGCGTTATTTGGATTTCATTGCGGGAATCGGCGTCAATGCGTTAGGCCATGCGCACCCTCGCATTGTCGAGGTGGTCCGCGAGCAAGCCGGCCTGCTGATTCACTCTTCGAATCTCTACTATCACCGCTTCCAGGGGCCCTTGGCGAAGAAGCTGGCGGAGGTCAGTGGTTTGCAGCGTTCTTTCTTCGCCAACAGCGGCACCGAGGCCATGGAGGGCGCGCTCAAGATGGTGCGTGCTCATGGCACGAAGATCAACGCGGAGAAATTCGAGATCCTGTCGCTCGAAAATTCATTTCATGGCCGAACGATGGGCGCGCTCTCCATCACCGGCCAGCCCAAGTACCGGCACGATTTCGAGCCGCTGTTGCCGGGCATCAAGTTTCTTCCGCAGAACGGCGTCGCGGCGCTCGAGCAGGCTTTTAGCGACCGAACCGCGGGGATCGTCATCGAGTGGATTCAAGGCGAAGGCGGCATCTTTCCGGTTTCCAATGAGTACGGAAGGAAAGCGCGCGAGCTGGCGGATCGTTATGACGCGCTGTTGATTTTCGACGAAATCCAGTGCGGCGTGGGGCGGCCGGGCACGTGGTTCGGCTATCAGCTCGCCACGCCGGTGGTGCTGCCCGACGTCATGGTGGCCGCAAAGCCGCTGGCGTGCGGCTTGCCGCTGGGCGTGATCGTGGCCAACGAGAGGGCCGCCGCCGCTATAGGCGCCGGGATGCACGGTTCCACATTTGGAGGCAGCGCGCTGGCATGCCGTGTTGCGCTCGAGTTCTTTGACATTCTCGAAGGCCTGCTGCCGTCGATACGGCGTGTCGGCGACTATTTCCGGGGACGTCTCGAGGAGCTCGCACGCAAGTACGAGTTCCTCCGCGAAGTGCGCGGCCGAGGACTCATGATCGGCCTCGACATGCGCGTACCAGGCAAACAGATGGTGCTCGATGCCCAGGCTCAGGGCTTGCTGATCAACTGCACGCACGACACCGTGCTGCGGTTCCTGCCGCCCTACATCATAACCGAGAAGGAAGTGGACGCCGCCATCAAAATATTGGACGGCATCTTTGCCGCGCAGTCATCACAGTAAATCTTCCCGCTTGTTCTGTTCGAGCAGCTTGACCAGGTCACCCACCTGTTGCGCGCGAGCACGGTCGGCAATTAACAGCGCATCCGGGGTGTCGACCACAATGAGGTTGTTGGCGCCAAGCAGAGCGACTAACTTGTTTCCGGCGTCAATGTAATTGCCGCGGCTGCCCGCCGAGACGATGAGCGACCGTGCCGCGTTGCCGTCACGATCTCTCGGCAGCAACTCGTAAACGGCGTTCCAGCTACCCACATCGTTCCATCCGATATCATCGCAGGCCAGTCCCACGACGTTTTCGGCGCGCTCGAGAACCGCGTAATCAATCGAGATGTTTTCGCAGAGCGGAAAGGTATTGCCGAGCGCAGCCGCGAATCTCCGGTCGGAGAATCGGGGCAGGGAGGCCAGGAGTGTCGCGGTTTTAGGCAGGTATCGCCGCAGGGCGTCAAGCAGCACCTCGGCGCGCCAGAAGAACATGCCCGCATTCCAGAGGAACCGTTTGGCCGCGACGTATTTCGCCGCCGTCCGCGCGTCCGGCTTCTCGCGAAACTTCAACACGCGTACGGGATCGAGTGAGCCGGGTCGCGTGCCGCGCGGAAATTCAATATAGCCGTAACCGGTTTCCGCCCACCGCGGCGCAATCCCCAGCACCACCATCTTGCCCTGGCCGGCTGTCTGAAATGCCGCGCGCGCAAGTTGCAGGTACCGACGCGGCTTGGCGATCGCGTGGTCTGACGGGAAAACGCCCATGACGGCGTTGCGATCCATTGAATGCAGGATCTGCGCTGCAAGTCCGATCGCGGGTGCGGTGTTTCGCTGCGCCGGTTCGGCCAGAATCTGTCGCCGCGGTATCGCTGGCAGTTGCCGGACGATTTCTTTCCACAAATGTTCGTTGGTGAGAACCCACAGCCGTTCAGCCGGAATGAGGGGGGCGAGCCGGTCCACCGTGGACTGGATGAGCGAGCGCTCTCCCACTATCGAGAGTACCTGCTTGGCGTGACGGCGCCGGCTGCGCGGCCAGAAGCGTGTGCCGCGGCCTCCGGCCAGAATCAAGCCGTAATGAGTCGGCATGGTTACTGGACAGGGTAGCCGTGAATCAGCCTGAACGTCCGGCGCCAGCGGGTCTTGGTGAAGAAGTGCTCCAGCAGATCGATAAGATGGTCGATCCCGATTGCAGGATTGGACAGCGCTTCGGTGGAGGCGTCGTACGACCAGTAAATGATCAGCGGTTTGCCGATAATATTCTCGCGCGGCACAAAACCCCAATAGCGGCTGTCGAGCGAGGAGTCGCGATTGTCGCCCATGGCAAAATAGTGCCCGGCCGGAACGACGACTTCTTTGTTCTGGATATTGTTCATCAGCATTTCCTGCGCCGGCGGATACAAATTTACATTCGGCTCGCCAGGAAAGTTGTCGCGGTAGGAGTCAATATATTCGGTCTTGTTGTACTTATACGGCTCCTCGAGCTGATGCCCGTTTAAGAACACGCGCTTGTTCACCATCCGTATGTGATCTCCGGGCACGCCCATCACGCGCTTGACGAAGGTCTGACGGATGTCGATTGGGTACCGGAACACGATGATGTCGCCGCGCTTGACGTATTCGTAAGGCAGCAGGTGCCGGGTCAGCGATCCCGCCGGCGCATACGCGAGCTTGTCGACCAGCAGATGATCGCCAATCAGTAGCGTATCTTCCATGGATCCGGTGGGAATGACGAACGCCTGCACCAGCGTCGTTGTGCCGAACAGGAGCAGGATGATGGTAACGGTCCATTCGGCAATCACGCCTCGCGGAATATCACTCTTGCGAGGCTTCTTGGTTTGCTCCGGAGCCTCCTCGGCTAGCCCGGTCTTTTCTTGACTCACGGTAAAACCATTGTAACGGAAAGCGCAACGGCGGTTGACGGAAAGCCGGGCAAGAAAGCAGGGACGGCGGGTCTGACGGCTCTGCTATCCTGTGGAGCGTGACACCGGTTATCACGGTTCCCATTTATCATCGGCCGATGACCCGGCCGCAGTCGATCGCGCTGGTCCTTTGTTGCACCATACTCGGGGCAGCCGCGCAGATGCTGATGAAGATCGGCTTGAGCCACCTGAGCCAACCCGGCCTCATGGGATACGTTACCAGCCTGCCGCTGTTTGGAGGCTATTGTCTTTACGGTCTGAACACCGTACTCATGGTCTTCGCACTGCGTGACGGCGAGCTTTCGATCCTGTACCCGATTATTGCCCTGACTTATGTCTGGGTCACCATACTTTCGGTGATTTTTTTCCACGAAACCCTCAATCTATTCAAGCTGGTAGGCATCGCAGTGGTGGTGACGGGGGTCGCGGTCATGGGGCGGGGTGGTAAAACTTGAATACGCCAGTTTCGTCCATGTTGCTGGTACTCGTCGCATCGTTCTTTGGATCTTTTGGGGCGGTGCTGCTGAAGTCGGGCGCGCAAAAAATTCGACAGGGCTTGCGTTATCTGTTCCTCAACATGCGGTTGGCGGCCGGAGTCGCGCTATTCCTCGGTTCTTCGGTTTTTTATGTGCTGGGTTTGAAACGCGGCGAGGTATCCGTGCTGTATCCCATGGTTTCGCTTGCTAATGTTTGGACTATGATCTGGTCGCGGTTGTTTTTTAAAGAGCCGATCACCCATGCGAAAACGCTCGGGCTGGCGCTGATCCTGGTAGGTGTGTTTTTTATCGGCTTCGGTGCGGGTCGCTGACGATCAGACCTTTTCCACGCGATCCAGCGCGAGGAATTCCTGAATGTGGGGATGCTGCGATTTCTCCAAATCCTGCACCGGTCCGAAGTAGATAACTTGTCCTTGATGGAGGAAAACAACACGGTCGGCCACGCGGTTCATCAGATCCAGATCGTGCGTGACCACGACCGAGGTAAGCTGCAATTGGCGCTTGAGCCGGAGCATGAGTTCGGCCAGGTGATCGGACATGATCGGATCGACCATGGTGGTGGGTTCGTCGTACAGAATGCATTCCGGTTGCGCCGCCAGCGCCCGCGCGATGGCCACGGCTCGCTTATAGCCTGTCGATAAGTCGGCCGGATAGGAATCGCGGGCCTCGTAAATATCCACCATCTTGAGCAGTCCATTCACGACGTCTTCTTTGTTCTGTTCGTCATAATCCTCGCGCAATTCGAGCGAGAACAGGACATTTTCAGCCACCGTCATGGAGTCAAACAGCGCGCCCGATTGAAACACCATGGTCACTTTCTTGCGGATGCGGCGCAGTTCGGGCTCAGCAAATTCAGTGGTATCTTCATTCGCGACAATGACCTGGCCGCTATCTGGCTTGAGGAATCCCATGATGTGCGCCAGTGTCACGGATTTGCCAACGCCGCTGCGTCCGATAATAGCCACCGTGTGGCCGGCATCTACGTAAAAATTACTGTCGACTAAAACCGGCTTGTCGAACGTCTTGTATACATGGCGGAACTCGATGTAGTGCGGAAACTCTTCAGCCATTTGAATAACAGGTCCACGCCTGAGGCGTATTGAGATTATGAAAATAGTGCGCATCGGTGACGCGCCAGATATCGATTTTGAGCCCACTGAGCCCGTCCGTCACCTTGCGTACTCCAGACGCCAGGGCGCGGGCAATGGCTTCGAGCGAGCGGCGGTGATAGGCCGCACAGAGCGGCTCCGGCAACCCCGACGGACCGGCGGGAAGGACAACATCCGCGCGACCCCCAGCGGCGCGCTCGAGCATCATGCCGAGAAACTCCGCGGTGACTTCCGGCATATCGCAGGCGACCACCAGGTTCCACTCGGCGGTGGAATGAGTCAGCGCTGCATGGATGCCGGAGAGCGGTCCGCAGGCGGCGAAGATATCTTCGATCACGGGATAACCAAGGTAAGTATACCGGGAGGGATCACCGACCAAAGTCACATTTCCCGCCGCGCCGCGCACTTCGCCCGCAACGTGTTCAACCAGCGGGCGTCCTTTGAAGAGAAGCAGCGCCTTATCCTGGCCCATGCGGGAACTCCGGCCGCCAGCCAGCACAAATCCCGCGCGTTTCATGCGAAGATGATAACATTGTGAGGATACCCAGCGCGTTAGTTGAGTGACACAGAAATAAAACATAAAAATGCGAAATTGTTTTATACTATCTTTGGTGATCTTAGCGAACGCGGTGGTTCTACGAGCGGCCTCGTTGAACAATCCGCCCGTTACTTTGGTCGTGCGCTCCGATGCGCGGACGGGCAGGCTGGTGCGCAGCGTAGCCATGCCATCGCTAGCGAACGGCGTGAAATCCGCACCGCAAATTGAGCTGCCCATCGCGTCTGACGAAGCATCTCGGCCGTTTGCAAGCCTGGTGGATAGCATCGCGGGACGGCATGACGTCGATTGCGATCTTGTGCATTCCATGATTCGCGTGGAGAGTAATTACAACCCACTCGCGGTTTCTAGCAAAGGCGCGCTCGGGCTCATGCAACTGGTTCCCTCGACAGCGCGTCGTTTCGGAGTGTCCGATAGTTTTAATCCCGTCCAAAATGTGGAAGGCGGGGTGCGGTATATCAAGTATTTGCTGGATCATTACAACGGCGATCACCGCCTGGCGCTTGCGGCCTATAATGCTGGCGAGGGCGCGGTCGAACGTTACCGCGGTGTACCACCCTTCCCGGAAACCCGGGACTATGTATTCCGCGTACGGAAGGCGCTGAACGAAACAAAAGAGACGAAAAAGCAGCGTGCCGAGGAATTAGCGGCCAAGCCTGTTGATGGTTCCAGCCCCATTAGCGCATTTATGGATGCGATGGGAAGAATGTACTACAAGACGCCCTAGGATATGACACGGCGGCTCACGGCTGCGATATTACTACCGGCGGCGATAGCGGTCGCGGTAGAGGCGCGGGGCGCCTCTCCGTTCGAGGTGACTGCGGTACGCTGCTGGACGCTTGCCGATACCACGCGTATCGCCATCGAGATTACGGGCGAAGTCCACGTCCGGTCTGACCGCGCGGTGGATCCCGATCGTATTTTCTTTGACTTTGTGGGCGCGCGTCCGTCGATTGACGGCAAGCGGCTGTACACCACTGAAGTAGGGGACAAGCTGCTGAGACGTATTCGTGTCGCTGAGACCGTGCCCGGCGTCACACGCGTAGTGTTGGATTTGGAGACTGCCGCCGAGTTCTCCGTTTCCCGACTGGATAATCCCAGCCGGATGATCATCGAGCTTCGCCCGGCGCGAGCTGTGCCAGCACCCGAACGAACGCTACAGGCGGTAGACCGCGAACCCGAACAGATTCGTCGCGAAGTTGTTGCTCTTCGGCGCGAGCCGGCGCCGATGCAGGAGCCTCCGCGCCGCGAAAAGCCTGCCCAATCAGTTACGATTGCGGAACCGCCGCCACTCAAGCCGGAACTTACGAAAACGCAGGCGGCGCGCATAACGGCTAAGGTCGTGACGTCTCCAACGGTAATGCTTCCGGAACTTCCAGCCCCCGCTCTGGCGCAGCCGTCAGTCAGTACGGCGGCCGATGACGTCTCCCCCACGCGCCCAGCTACCCCCCGCACGCCTTCCGCGCGGGCGGTGGCGAAAGCCGCGCATGTGAACAGCGACGGCGAACGTTCGCTGATTCGTGCTCTTGGCCTCAAAATAAATCGCGTGGTGATCGATCCAGGGCACGGTGGCGCGGATCAGGGTACCGTCGGTCATCGCGGGCTGATGGAAAAGGACCTGGTCCTCGACGTCGCCAAACGTCTCGGAAAATTAATCGAGGAGCGGATGGGCAGCCAGGTGATTTACACCCGCACGGATGACACGTTTATCCCGCTGCAAGCCCGCACTGAACTGGCGAACGAGAAAAAGGCCGATCTCTTCCTTTCCATCCACGCGAATTCGTCGCCACATCCCAAGATCGGCGGCATCGAAGTTTACTATCTCAATTTCACCCGGTCAGCCGACGCACTGGATGTGGCGGCGCGTGAAAACGCCAGCTCCGAGAAATCGGTTTACGAGTTACGGGATTTAATCCAGACCATCACCCTGCACGAAAAGATCGAAGAATCGAAGGAGTTCGCCTCGAAAGTGCAGGGTACCCTGCAGACGTTCGAGACACGCTATAACACTGCCGCCAAGAATCGCGGCGTGAAGAAGGCGCCGTTTGTGGTATTGATTGGCGCGTCTATGCCCTCGGTTCTGGCAGAGGTTGGATTTCTCAGCAATGCGCGGGAAGAGCAATTGCTCAAGCGGCCCGACCACAGGCAGCGGCTCGCCGAAGCGCTCTACCAGGGAGTGACGCGATACGCGCAATCATTGAGCCACTTTCAGGTGGCGCAGCGCATCAGCGAATAGGGCGTGCGGGTTATAGTCTTTCGGCACTCGCCTTCCGACGGCCTGGGCTTGATTGGCGATGCTCTGGCCGCGCATGCCATTTCCTACGATTACGCCGATCTGTACGCTCCTCCAACAAGCCCTCCACCTCCAGTGAACGAAGCCGATGCGCTGATCCTAATGGGCGGCTCCATGTCGGCGAATGATGCTTTGCCATTCATCACCCGCGAGATCGAATACATCCAGGGCGCTGTGAGCCGCGGAAAGCCCGTTCTCGGAGTGTGCCTGGGCGCGCAATTGATCGCGAAAGCTCTGGGCGCGCGAGTGTACGCGAACCACGTGAAAGAGGTCGGCTGGGCGCCGGTCACCTTTGCGGATGCCGCTCTCAGCGATCCGCTCTTCATGGGAATGGCTGAGGCTGAAGTCATCTTTCACTGGCACGGTGAGACATTCGATTTACCGGCAGGCGCCGAGTTGCTGGCATCTTCGGTGGCCTGCCGGAATCAAGCCTTTCGCGTCGGCGATCGCATCTATGGCCTGCAATTTCACCTCGAAGTTACGCCCGGTATGATCGTCGAGTGGTGCCACGAAGATGAGTCCTGCGCCGGCGCGAGTGATGCTCGCCAGCCGATCGATCCCCATGTTCACGCCGCTCGCACGAAGGAACTGGCTGAAATCATCTTCGGCCGCTGGTGCAGCCTGGTGAAAGGCCAGATCTCCGCTTGCGGAGCATCGTCCTAGCTGCTGCCTTCCTGGGGGCATGCGTTTCCGCGTGGGGCGCAGATCCCGTGCAGCTTCACGCGTATCCGCAGAAGTTCGCCACCTTCCGCCAAGCGAGCGACGCGGCCGTACCCGATACACTGAAGCGCGCGCCGAGCGCGCCGCCATCGGGCGATGCCAATTGTGCCGCTACGACGGCCGACGGCGCACTCTGGCTTGGCACGCGCGCCGGATTGACCCGCATCGATCATGCGACAGATCCGCTAGATCGCAAACAGTATTTCGCGGGCCGGGGTTACCTTCCCGATGATGATGTTCTCAACCTTGTGCCCGATGATTCTCCAGGTGTTTGGGCGCGGACCAGCACCGGCGTTTCACACATGCGAGCTGCGACCAATAACGCTCGAACAGAAGGCTGAGTATTTCGAAAGACGCGTCCACGACCGGCACGATCGCTATGGCTTGGTGGCATCGTCCATGCTTCGCGACCGCGGCAATCTGGCGACCAACCAGCTCGATCCGAGCGATAACGACGGCCTGTGGACCGCCATGTACGCGGCAAGCGAGTGCTTTCGCTACGCGGCCACACGTTCTTCAGAGGCGCTGGCTTACGCTACAAAATCGATTGACGCTGTTTTGTTTTTGGAACGCGTCACGGGCCGCGCCGGTTTTCCCACTCGCTCCTACATCCGCGCGGGAGACTTTCGCGAGCCGGACGGCGTGTGGTACTGGACGCCGGATCGGCAGTATGAATGGAAGGCGGATACCAGCTCTGATGAAATCGTCGGCCACTTCTTCCTCTTCAGCGTGGCGTGGGATCTGCTGCCCGATGCAAAACCGAAACAGCGTATTCGCGCCACTGCCGCGCGCATTGCAGATCACATCCTGGACCACGGCTACACTCTCACCGATGTCAATGGCAGGCCGACCACCTGGGGCCGATGGTCGCGCAAGTATTTTGAAAGCGAAAATGGCAAGGGGGCAGTCCGCTGAACGCGCTCGAGCTGTTGAGCATTCTGAAAACTGCAGCCCACGTCACGGGCGACGCCAAATACGAAGCTGCCTATCGCAAAGCTGCCCTGGATCTGAAATATCTTGACCGGGCCACACGCCTCGCGGAGTTGACGCATGAAATCAACTACTCGGACGAAGAGCTGGCTATGCTCAGTTTTTCTATCCGATTTTCCGTTACGAGCATGATCCCCGCCTGCTGAAGCTGTACCGAAGGGCCGCGAACCAATGGTGGCGCAACATCCAACGCGAGTGGAACCCGCTGTGGACGCTGATTTACCTGCAATCGCAGCCCGCCAAACCTGTGAATTTGGCCGGGCCGGTGTGGACACTCTACCGGATTCCGATGGACTTAATTGAGTGGACGGTTCGGAATTCCAGCCGCCGGGATGTCACGGTGGATGCCTCGCATGACCGGTTCGGCCAGAGGGAATCCACCACTCTGCTTCCTCCCGACGAGCGACCGGTTATGAAATGGAACAGCAATCCCTTCCAGCTCGACGGCGGCAATGGCGGCCGTATGGAAGACGATGGCGCCTTTTTTTTGCTGCCCTACTGGATGGGGCGCTCGCTCGGCTTGCTGCTAGAGTGACGCTTCTGGCGTTGCCCCGCTTAATTGCTCAAAAACTACGCGCGCCGCGTTTTGGGCCGCATTCTTCTTGGAGTAGCCCTCCGCCTGCGCTACCCAGTCCTTGCCCAGGCGAACCTCGATGGTGAAAGTCTTCGAATGCTCGGGTCCCTGCTCCTTCACGATTACGTAGCGCGGCAAAGCCAGGTTGCGCGCGCGCGCCAGTTCTTGGAGGGCGCTCTTGAAATCCGTGAGCGGGCCGGGCAGTTCGTCCGTCGAGAATACGGAATCGACTGACGGATCGCCCACTACGCATCGTTTGACAAAGTCGCGCGCTCTCTCGATGCCGGCATCCAAATAGAGCGCCGCCAGGAGTGCTTCGAGCGCGTCCACCAGGAGGGTTCGCTTGGAGCGGCCGCCGCTCATTTCCTCGCCGCGGCCAAGCTGCAAGTACTGGCCTAACTGGAGCCGCTCCGCCACGCCGTAAAGATGCACGGCGCTGACAATATGCGCCTTCAGTTTGGAAAGCCGCCCTTCGGAATATCCGGGCAGCCGCTCGACCAGCGCTTCGCTGATGAGGAAACCCAGAATGGAATCGCCCAGGAATTCAAGCTGCTCGTTATCCTCCAGGGGCGCGCCACCGGCAATCGCCTTTTCGTGTACGTGTGAGCTGTGGGTGAGCGCGCGCTCGAGCAATTCCCGATTGCCGAACCGGTGCCCGATCGCGCTCTCAAGAGATGAGAGATCGGGTCGCATGACGCTGAACCAGACGGTCCGCTTTACTGCTTCTTGATTTCCACCTGCGCGGGCGCAGGGGGAGCAGCGGAAGCCCCCGGGGTCGTGCCTCCGGATTTCATTTGCGTCGCGCGCACTTTTTCAGCCTGCGCAAATTGCCGGATGCTGGGGTGCAAATCCGGCATGGCCATCACTTTGTCGAGCAAAGCAAGAGCATCATCAGGTTTCTTGGTCAGATCATATACGGCGGCAAGTTGCACCATGGTCACTGGGTCGGGGGCCTCACTGAGCGCCTGCTTCATTTCGGTAATAGCCACTTCGTAGTTCTTACGCGCCCTAGCGGCATACCCCAGGGCAGAGTGCCCCTGCGACATGTATTCCTTTTTGGCGTCAGCCCACTGTTCATCAGAAGCCTGCGGGTTGGGCTTGGGTGCATCCTTTACAAGGTCCATCCCTTCCTTTGCGTATTTTTCCGCGCGGGCCAGTTTCTCTTCGCGATCAAGGTCGAACTCGCGGGTACGCTGTGCGATGGATTTCGCCAGCATGAGCATGGCCCCGTAGTGCTTCGGATCGGCAGCTATGGTCTGTTCGAGATATACGGCCATCTTCTCGTACTCGCCCTTTTGCTGGTAGGAGAATGCTTCGGCGAACAATACCTGGCCCTTTAGCTCGCTGTCAGCGTACTTGGTTATGAATGCGTCGCTGGCCTTGATCCTGGCATCGGGATCGGGTGCGCTCATAATGGCGTTGTATGCTTCGCCCTCGGCCTTGGACTTGACCGTCGGTGGCTTCTGGTCGGCGCATAACACGGGAAGCGCCATGGCGAACGCAAGTGTCGAAATCGTCAAAAGCCGTTGCATGAAAAAGACTCCTTCAATTTTGTTTCTTAAAAGATTCCTGTATTCCCTGTTGAGCCGCGCGCCGCGCAGCGGCAGACGCTCCATCCATAGCCAGGGCGGTTTGATAATGTTTGGCCGCGTCGTCGCGATTTCCGGCGATATCGGAAAGGCGGCCCAGATAGACGTGCGCCCAGGCCTTCACCCATGCATCGGGCGAGGAATCGAGTACCTTCTGGAAAAGCCTTTCGCCCATCTCAGGGTCGTTCTGCAGCACCGCGATACGCGCCAGTCCATAGTATGCCCGCGCGTGTACAGCGCTGTCGCTGCTATGCTCCAGAATGCGTAAATACGCCTGTTTGGCATGCTCGTAATCCTTGTTGCCATACAGAACGTCGGCGTCGTCGAGCGCCTTGTCGGTGGGGCTTGGCGGGGCGGTCATGCGACGTTCGACAGCGACCCCTTTCGCCGCGCGAATGCGCGCACTCTCGGTGAACTTGACGCCAGCCAATCGTTTATCTTCATGACCCGGATTGATTCCCTTGATCATTTCCGGGAAGAAAAGCCGCATGGCGTCGCGCTGTTTTTCGTAGATGGTGAGCTGCTCGGCGAAGTACGGCGCGAGAATGTAGCCTGCGCGCAACGCGTCATCCACGGTGTCGGTATGGCCGGGCAGCCGCGCCTCGATCGCCTTGATCAGCGACTCAGTGGTGAGCAGCAGGAAATCCGACTTGTAGACTGGATCGAGCGCCGGGGCTCCCTGGGCGTAATCCTCGATCGACTTCTTCTTGAGAATTTCCATGCCGTACTTGGTGGCTTGCGGATCCAGCAGATAGTGCAGGTAGGCGTGCCGGATGTCATCAATGCGAGGCTCCGCGGAGGGAGTCACCACGACGTAATATTCATTTGCATAGCTGCGCGTCTGCACCTGATTCGGGGCGCCCAGCAGGTCGAGGTAAATCTGAAAACTGCGGCCCAGGTAACCGGCGGTCGGATTGCGAAGGTACGCGTTGACCTGCAGGATGGCGCGTGAGACGGGCTCGTGGTACCGTTCGAGCGCGCGCTCACAAGCCGGTTGCGATTGTTTCCACAGCTCCTCGATATTGGCCTCGTGGAAAAAATGTGCGAGGAGCGGCCCGAAGGCCTCCAGCCCGCGGATATCCGGCGCCAACTCCACTTCGCGGTACTTGAATGCGAAATCCGGCGGACCGGTCACGGAAAGCGCGAACGACACGTACTGGCTCAGCTCTGCGGTTTCGTCTTTTTGGCGATGCTCTGCGAAAAACTTCTTCAGATCGTCGATGACGGGCGCCCGGGACCCTGCTAGAGTTTTGCGGATTTGCTCGCGTTGCGGATCGTTGTTGGGGGAGGCGAGCTCAGCATCGTAGCCGGCGGCGTTGATCGCAGCCATCACGGTAAACAATGACGGGCTGAAATCCAGTTGGCCCCGTTCGGCAGCACGACACGGGATGGCCAGCGCACAAATCAGGAAGGATGGAAATAGGAATCGGCTCAAACGCTCCTGCCTTGAATGCTTTTCAGTTTAGCCTATTTTTCGCGGCACGGGGCTCCTGCCGTGCCCCCCCTGCCGCCTGGTGAACGTGTTGCGCCGGACTGTTACTCGATTCATGCAGAACCCCGCTTTCGCGCCAGCGGGCCTGGGGGCGTATAATTAGAGGGAAATTACAGTTCAACCTGATGGGCGCCTCTGCCGCCCGGAGAAGGATCTCGCACATAGATGTCTACAATTGAGGTTTCGACAACCTCGCCACGCTCAGGCGAGTTTCAGCTGCCCATAGTCAACGATTTCAGCATTCAGGTCGCAACAGTCAATGGTTCCGGCAGTCAGACCGCGAACAGCGTGCTGATGCGCGCCATTTTTCAGATGGGCATTCCCGTCTCGGGAAAGAACATGTTCCCGTCGAACATTCAGGGTCTGCCTACCTGGTTCACTATCCGCGCCAGCAAGCAGGGGTACACCGCCCGCAAGAAGGAAGTTGATTTCTTGGTCGCCATGAATCCCGAGACCGCGCGCGAAGATGTGATGAAGCTCGACGGCGGAGCGGCGGTGGTTTACGACGAGCCCCTCAAGCTGGACGCATTGCGCTCCGACCTGCACTTCTATCCCGTGCCGTTCGACAAACTCGTGGGTCCGGTCTGCCCGGAAGCCAAGCTGCGCAAGCTGGTGCGCAACATGATCTACGACGGCATTGTGGCGAACCTGCTTTCCCTCGATATGGAGGAGGTCCACAAGGCGCTGCTGAAGCAGTTTGGAAAGAAAAAGGCAAAAGCCGCCGAGCTGAATTGGGGCGCCTGTCAGGCCGGCTACGATTACTCCGCCAAGACGTTCACCAAGAGCGATCCGTTTCGGGTCCAGCGGATGAACTCTACGGCGGGCAAAATCATCATCGAGGGCAATGCGGCGGCGGCGCTCGGCTGCGTATTCGCCGGCGTCACGGTGGTCACCTGGTATCCCATCACGCCGTCCTCGTCGCTGGTGGAATCCATGATCGGATACCTGAAACGCTTTCGCATCGACAAGGAAACCGGAAAGTCTACGTACGCCGTGGTCCAGGCGGAGGATGAACTGTCTGCCATCGGCATGGTCCTGGGTGCGGCGTGGGCGGGCGCCCGCTCGGCGACCTCGACTGCGGGCCCCGGCATTTCACTGATGTCCGAATTCGTGGGCCTGGGCTACTACGCCGAGATTCCGGCGGTAATCTTCGACGTGCAGCGCGTGGGCCCGTCGACCGGTCTACCGACACGAACAGCACAAGGCGACATCCTCTCGACCGCATTGCTTTCACACGGCGATACCAAACACCCCATGTTGTTTCCGCATTCTCCCGAAGAGTGCTTCAGCATGGCCATCGAAGCGTTCGATCTGGCGGAGCAGTTCCAGACTCCGGTCTTCGTCATGATCGACCTCGATCTGGGGATGAACAACTGGATGGCGGATGCGTTTGAGTACCCCACCCAGCCAATCAAGCGCGGCAAGGTGCTCACGGCGGCGGATCTCGATCGCCTGGGTGGTTTTGCGCGCTACAAGGACGTAGATGGCGATGGCGTGGGTTACCGCACGCTGCCCGGCACCAATCACCCGCAGGCGGCCTACTTTACGCGCGGCAGCGGGCATAACGAGAAAGCGCAGTATACCGAGCGCGAGGACGATTATGTGAACAACATGGACCGCCTCTCGCACAAGTTTGTAACCATGCGCTCACACGTGCCGCAGGCGGTGGTCGATTACAACCCCAAGGCAAACGTCGGCTTCGTGGCGTTCGGAACATCCCATTACGCCGTAGAGGAAAGCCGCGACCAATTAAAATCCGAATATGGAATCGAAACCAGCTATTTGCGGCTGAGGGCTTACCCGTTCACCGCGGACCTGCTGGACTTCATCCACCGGCACGACCGGGTGTATGTGATTGAGCAGAACCGTGACGCCCAGATGCTCGGGCTGATGCGCCTGGAGTACGGGGCCGGCGAGATCGCAAAATTGAGAAGCATGAGATATTACGGCGGTCTGCCACTGGATGCGCGGACCGTCACCGACGACATCGTTCGTCAGGAGGGCAAATGAGTACCACAGTAACCCCGCCGCCCAAGAAACTGAATCGCGCCGGACTCGAAGTCCTGAGTTACAAAGGCGCGAAGACTACGCTGTGCGCGGGCTGCGGGCATAACGCCATCTCAGAGCGCATTATCGAATGCTTTTACGATTTGGGTGTACAGCCTTGGAACGTGGCGAAATTCTCGGGCATCGGCTGCTCGTCGAAATCGCCGGCGTATTTTCTGGGGCTGTCGCATGGCTTCAACGCCGTTCACGGGCGAATGCCGTCGGTCGCCACCGGCGCTATGCTCGCCAATCGCACGGTTCTGGGCATCGGTGTTACCGGCGACGGCGATACGGCATCCATCGGCATGGGCCAGTTCATGCACCTGCTGCGCCGCAATCTCCCGTTTATCTACATCATCGAAGACAACGGCGTATACGGGCTGACGAAGGGACAGTTTTCGGCCACGGCGGATTTGGGATCGAAACTGAAAACCGGGGTCATCAACGATCTTCCGCCGTTTGACTGCTGCGCTTTGGCTCTGCGATGCGGCGCAACTTTTGTGGCGCGGTCGTTCTCCGGCGACAAAAAACAACTCCAGGCCATTCTGAAGACGGCCATCGTCCACAACGGGCTCTCGGTGATTGACGTGATCTCGCCCTGCACTACATTCAACGATCACGAGGGCTCCACCAAGAGTTACAGCTATATCAAAGAGCACGACGAGATCCTGAACGAACTGGATTTCGTTCCGTACTACGACGACATCTCGGTCGAGATCGATGAAGGCGATGTGCAGGAGGTCGAGTTGCATGACGGCTCGAAGCTCCGCATCAGGAAGTTGGGCCGCGAGTACGATCCGGGCAACAAGTTCGATGCGCTCAAAGCCATGGACGAGGCGGAGAAGAAGGGCGAAGTTTTGACCGGCGTGTTCTACGTGGACACTAAGAAGCCAAACTTCATGGAAATGCTGAATATGGAAGACGCGCCGCTGGCCACCTTGCCCGAATCGAAGGTGCGGCCCCCCAAGGAGGTGCTCGACCAGGTGATGGAAGAGCTGCGCTAAGGCGCGGTCATTGGAAGATGTTGTGCGTGGCATACTGGTCCGTAGTGGCGGGTGACTAACGCTCTTTTGCCGGACAGACGCATGGCAAAATCCACGGTCTCTCCCGAAACGGAAGTCATCAATCGTGCGGAGCTCACTCCGCTCTATCGCGTCGTGCTGCTCGATGACGACGACCATACTTATGACTACGTCATCGAAATGCTGCAGAAGATCTTCATCTTTTCGCTGGATCAGGCCTACCGGCATGCGGAAGAGGTGGATACCTGCGGCCGGACGGTCCTGATCACCTGTGAGCTGCCGGAGGCGGAATTCGCACGCGACCAGATCCACGCCTACGGCCCGGACTGGCGCCTCGCGCGATCAAAGGGTTCCATGTCGGCAATCGTGGAGCCGGCTGGCTGCGCCCATTCGAATTAACAACGGCTGGTATGATAAACAGATGAGTTACCCAAGATTTATTTTGGTCATGGCGGGTGCCGCGTGCGTTTCCGCGCAGACACCCGCTCCTACCCAGCCGCCAGCCAATCCACCGGCGCGAGTCGTGATTACCCCAACCGCTCCCGCGAGTGCCGTTCCGCCCGATAAGGTGGTTCTCACGATCGGCGATCAAAGGTTGACGGCCGGCGAGTTCGACCAATTAATTGACGCGCTGCCCGAGCAGGTCCGCGCGGCGGCGCGAGGTCCGAATAAACGGCAATTCGCCGAGCAGGTGGTGCGCATCAAGATTCTGTCTCAGGAAGCGCACAAGCGTAAGCTGGATGAAACGCCGGCCGTGCAGCACCAAATCGAGCTGCAGAAAGACAACCTGTTGGCTAACGCACTTTTCGCGGACATGACGGCCAATGTGAAGGTCGACGATGCGACCGAAAAGCAGTACTTCGAGGAGCACAAGTCGGAATACGAGACCGTACACTCACGGCACATTCTGATTCGCATGAAGGGCTCGCCCCTCGCCCTGCGCGCAGGGAAGCAGGAATTGACGGACGAAGAAGCTCTGGCCAAGGCGCAGGAGCTGCGGAAGAAGATATTGGCCGGCGGCGATTTCGCCGCACTCGCCAAGACTGAATCGGACGATGCCACTTCGGGCGCGAACGGTGGAGATCTGGGTTCGGTCAAACGGGGCCAGATGGTGACCGAGTTCGATCAGGCGGTGTTTAGTCTACCCGTCGGCCAGGTCAGCGAGCCGGTGAAGACCCGCTACGGATACCACTTGATAAAAGTCGAGCAGCACGATACTAAGACCTTCGATGACGTGAAGTCCGATCTGGAAAAGAAAATGCGCCCCGAACTCGCGCGCAGCGCCGTCGAGAACCTTCGCCGGCAAACGCCAGTGATCCTGGATGACGCCTTCTTTGGTCCGGCGCCAGTCCCGCCGCAATTAGCCAAGTAGGCGGAGCGGTCAAGCCAGAATGCCGGGAATTTCGCTTGTGTAGTTCGGGAACCTGGACGCTACGGCTTGCGGAAGAAGGTGCTGTTGGACTCCTGGAGGGTTGGGAACGTCTTCGACATGTGATCGTGCCAGGCCAGCTTCTCTTCATCCGCCAACGCCCATAGCAGCCCGATGCCGCCCGCGCAGAAGCTTAACCATGTACCCAGGCTTCGAACCAGCCGGCACCGGCGGTTCGCAGGGAAGCCGTCGAAATCGATGAGCCGCAGTCCCGTGCAACGCATACCCACGGTATCGCGTCCGGCCCAGATCCAAAGCATGCCGTAGAACATGGCCAGCGTGCCAAAGATGCCGGCGAAGAACGGAATCGTCTGCCGGTTGATGCGAAACATTCCACCCATGCAGTGGAACGCGAACAGAAACAACCCGAAAGCAACAAAAATCATTCCACCATCGATGGCCGCGGCGATGGCCCGGTGCTTGGGCGTGGCAACATCGGCGTCACAGTAGATCACGGCCTCCACCTGGGTCTTTAGCGTGCGCGGACCCTGCGGGGCCGGCACCAGGAAGTCGAGGCCGCCCTGAAGATCCTCCGGGTCGGAGATCGTGGAACGCCGCCGAGTCCGAGAACGGACGGGCGCTGGAGGCTCGGCAACACGTTGTCCCTCCAGTTGTGCCGCCGGGTTTGGCAGGGCTCTCGCCGGCACCGCTCCAGCGGAAGAAAGAATTGGCTGGATGCGATGGGCCGCGAACGACTCAAACGGAATCACATTGGAGTCGTGCAGTTCCTCGAAAATCAATTTCTGCGGAACCGGCGTACGTGCCACCGGCAAGGGCGAGGGCTCATCCACCTCAACCACCACGGCAGGGCGGTTGGCGAGAGCCAGGGCAGGCGCCGAACGGCTCGCGGCGAAGGTCGTTGAAAACTCGGCGATCTTCAGCCGTCTACCACAACGCGTGCAGCGATGTTCGTCCTCGGCGTTCCAACTTTGGCAGTACCGGCAATTCATGGTTTCATCCGCGCATCCCGGCGATCAGGTGTGCTACGTTGCTCGATTGGGGAACTTCACGCGTCTTTGCTCTTTCTGTCTTGATAACACGCCTGTTGCGGTTTGTCACGAATTTTCCCTTACGCTCGGAATTTTCCTTGCCCTGACTTTTGCAGCACCCGTGTCGGCGCAGCTCGGCCGTCCGCTTTATGGTCCCCCCATTTCGCCGGTTCCCTCCACTGTGCAGCCAAACCTTCGCGTCAAACTGCCGCGCCCTAACGCACCTCCGCCCGGCATTTGGGACACGCGAGCGGATACCGAGGACAGCGATGGACCCTTACGCCATCTCCGCGGAAAGGCCGAAATTGAAGGCTCCGACGTGATGCTCACGGCCGACGAGATTGATTACAACGACGACACACACAAAGCCGAGGCGCGCGGCAACGTAATTTTCCATCAGTATGCCAAGGACGAGGAGATCCACGCGGACCGGGTCGAATACAATACCGAGACCGAGACCGGCAAATTTTACAACGTGCGGGGCTGGAGCCGGACGCACGTGGATGCGCGCCCTGGATTGCTGACTTCCAACAACCCGCTGTACTTCGAAGGCGAGTGGGCCGAACGGCTGGAGGAGAAGTACATCCTCCACAACGGCTTCGTCACCAACTGCAAGCTCCCCAACCCGTGGTGGACGCTACGTGGACCAACGTTCGACATCATTCCGGACGATCGCGCCATCGCGCATCGCAGCATCTTCTGGCTGAAGCGGATGCCGCTCTTTTACACGCCCTACTTCTACAAGTCGCTTGAAAAGCTTCCGCGCAAGAGTGGTTTCCTGATGCCGAATATCGGCAATAGTTCCGTCCGCGGCAAGATGGTCGGCTTGGGATATTACTGGGCCATCAACCGCAGTTACGACGCCACGTACCGAGTGCAGGATTTTACACAGCGCGGTCTCGCGCATCACGTCGACTTTCGTGGGAAACCCTTCGCCGGCGCGGATTTTGATGCGATCTTTTACGGGGTTCAGGATCGCGGCTTGCTGCAATCGGATGGCACCCGCGTCAAGCAGGGCGGCTTCAGCCTCTATGCAAACGGCAAAGCCGACCTGGGCCATGGATTCATTGCCCGCGGCACCATCAATTACCTCAGCTCGTTGACTTTCCGGCAGGCATTTACCGAGTCATTCAACGAGGCCATCTTCTCGGAAAACTACTCGGTGGGATTCATCAGCAAGCATTGGTCTTCGTTCACCTTCAATACCGTATTCGCACGTCTCGAAAACTTTCAGAGCACGCAGCCGCACGATTCCATCGTGATTCGCAAGCTGCCGGAATTCGAATTCGCAAGCCGCGACCGCCAGGTGTGGGACCGCGGACTGCCCATCTGGGTGTCGTTCGATTCGAGCGTGGGGCTGTTGCGGCGAGCGCAGCCGCTGTTCCAGACCAGCCAGTTTTCTGAGCGCGCGGATGTCGCGCCGCACGTCATGACGGCGTTCGATTGGAAAGGTTTTCATCTGGCCCCTATTTTTTCAATCCGCGAAACGCAGTATTCAGAAACCCAGCAGGATCTTCATGTGATCGGACAAAATTTGATCCGCAGCACGCGCGAGTTCACGGCCGACCTGATTGCGCCGTCGCTCGAGCGCACCTTCAACCGGAAAACCTGGCTGGGAGACAAGCTCCAGCATGTGATTGAGCCGCGCATTACTTACCACTACGTCACTGGCGTGCAAGATTTCAATGCGGTAATCCGCTTCGACGAGATGGATCTGGTATCCAATACGAACGAGCTGGAGATTTCGCTCACGAACCGGCTGTACGCCAAGCGTGGCAACGAAGTCTCGGAGGTGTTTAGTTGGCAACTATGGCAGCAGCGCTATTTTGACTCAACCTTCGGCGGCGCCATAGTGTCGGGACAGCGCAATGTGGTGCTGAGCTCGGTAGAGCTAACGCCGTACGCGTTTCTGAACGGCCCACGGAATTATTCGCCCATCGTGTCAGTGTTCCGGGGAAGCCCCAAGCCCGGGATTGGTTTTGAGTGGCGCACCGATTTCGATCCGCTGCTGAACCGCTTTGTGAACAGCGGCTTCACTACGGATCTGCGCAAGGGCAATTATTTCATCTCCGCAGGGCACAACTCCGTCAGCTGTCTGCCGCTGCTTCCGTCCGACGCGGCTCAATGCCAGAGCGCCACCCCGGATACCTCGAGGCTGCTCTCGCCCAAAGCTAACCAGTTTCGCGGACGCATAGGGTTTGGCGATCCCAATCATCGCGGATGGAACACCGCCTTTGATGCCGTATACGACTACCGTCAAGGCATCATGCAATTCGCAACCGCGCAGGTGACCTATAACACCGACTGCTGCGGTTTCAGCGTGCAGTACCACCGCTTCAGCTTCGGCGTGCGTAATGAAAATCAGTTCCGCGTCGCCTTTTCGGTGGCGAATATCGGCAGCTTCGGCACACTGAAGAAACAGGAGCGGTTGTTCTGATTACGAACCTGAGGCGGCGTCGGTGGTTTACAAATGTGCCGCCGGGTCTCGCTGCGCTCGTTTTCGGTAAACTGGAAAAATCAGGAAAGGATTCATAAATGGCTAGTCCCTCAAAAGCCGAAAGACCGGCGACGTACGACGACGCAAACCTGCTGATGCGGCTCTATGAGCTGCGCCGCGAAGACAAACTGCGCCAGGCCCGCGACTGGTTCAATAAGAACTTCCACGCCAACAACCTGGAAGAGCTTTCCAAGATCTGCCCGACGGGCTCGCAGGAGCACGCCTACTTGCGCATGGTGTCGAGCTACTGGGAGATGGCGGCGTCCTTCGTCACCAGCGGCGTTCTGCAGCGAGAGCTCTTTATGCAGAACTCGCGCGAGATGCTGTTTGTCTGGATCAGAATATCCGATGTCGTGCCCGCCATGCGCGAGGCGCAAAAAAACCCGGAGATTGCCAGGAATATAGAGACCCTGGCGAACGCCATGATCGAGCAGGAAAAACAGCGCGGCTCGTATGAAACTTTCCGCAACATGGTGCGAGGTTCGCGGCCGTGAGCCTGTTTTTCTCTCCGGACCGGCCCAATGGAAACGACGTCGATCTGAAGCGGGTTTACGATGCCATTGTTGTGGGCTCGGGCGCAGCTGGCGGCATGGCAGCGCACGTCCTGACTTCGCACGGAATGAAGGTGCTACTCCTCGAAGCGGGCAAGAAGCTCAACATCAACAAAGAGCTGAAGTCCATGGAGTGGCCCTACGACCATCCGCGCCGCGGGGACATCCCGCCCGATACGCACGCTCTCAATCGCAACGAATACAACTTCCGCCCGCGGCCTTACGCAAAGGGCATGCCGTATAGCCACGTTTATAATTACGTGGAGGGTTGGAACAGCGCCGATTACAGCAAGAACATCGTCGTCGACGAGAAGGACAATCCCTACACCGGCACGAGTTACGCCTGGGTGCGCGCGCGTTGTCTGGGGGGCAAGACCAATATCTGGGGCCGCCTGGCGCTGCGCCTTTCCGATTACGACTTCAAAGCCAAGAGTCACGATGGCTACGGCGAAGACTGGCCCATCTCCTACCAGGATCTGGCTCCTTATTACGACAAGGTCGATCTGTACCTGGGCATATCCGGCCACAAGGAAAATCTGCCCTACCTGCCGGACAGCATTTTTCAGCGCGCCATCCGCCTGACAAAATCCGAGACGATGCTGCGCGAGAGCCTTGCGAAGATGGGGCGCGTCCTGACGCCGTACCGCGCGGGCGTTACCACCGACGGCGTGAAGAACAAATACCGCAGCCGTTGTTTCGGCCGCGGGGCCTGCGAGCGGCGCACCGGCGGCTGCGATATCCATGCCGCCTTCGATTCGCCCACGGGCCTGATCTACCCCGCGCTCGATACCGGAAACCTCACCCTGCGCACCAATGCCACCGCCTACGAAATTACTGTCGACCCGGATTCGGGCAGAGCACGCGGCGTGGCCTTCATCGATACCGACACGGGAAAGGCGTATGAGGCTCGCGGAAAGGCAGTCGTGGTTGCGGCGTCGACACTCGAGAGCGCGCGCCTGCTGCTGCTGTCCAAATCGAAAACCTACCCCAACGGGATCGGGAATTCGAGCAGCCATGTCGGGCACAACTTCTGCGAGCACCTGATGGGCCCGGGAGTCACCGGCATCGTGAAGGATCTGGTAGGCAAGGCGCGCACGCTCGATGACGGCCGTCCCGGAGGTTTTTATGTTCCACGGTTCCGCAACCTGAAGGAACGCAACCCCAACTTCATCCGCGCGTACGGCTTCGAAGGGTCAAGCGGTAACACGATGTTTCCACAGAGCGCGTTTTGGGCCAAGGGATTCGGCTCAAGTTACAAGAAGCAGGTGCGCGACTACGCCGGCGCCTTCATCGACATGGGCGGTTTTGGCGAAGTGCTGGCGCGCTACGAAAACTACGTGGACATCGATCCCGAGGTGAAGGATAAGTGGGGGGTACCCGCGCTTCGCTTCCATTACAAGTTCGGCGATAACGAAAAGAAAATGGCCGCCGACATGTCCGATGCCGCGCGCGACATGTTCGAACAGGCGGGCATCGAAATCGTCGAGGTCAAGCATCAGGTTCAAACGGAGGGCTGGTCGATTCACGAGCTGGGTACGGCGCGCATGGGAACGGACCCGAAGACCTCCGTGTTGAACCAGTTTCAGCAATCGCACGACGTGAAAAACCTGCTCGTGGTCGATGGCAGCAGTCATGTGAGCGCGTCCTGTCACAACCCCACGTGGACCATCATGGCTCTCGCGTGGCGCTCTTGCGACCATCTGGCGGACCAGCTTCGCAAAGGAGAAATCTAATGGCGGATCAGGACAATCTGACGCGGCGCGAGCTGATTCAGCTTACGGCGGCAGCGGCCGTCGCAGGTGCCGCGGTCCCGTCTGGCTTGGCAAACGAGGCGGCGCCGAAATTCTTCACGAAGGACGAGTTTGCCATGGTGGATGAGCTGAGCGAGTTGATCATCCCCACTGACGAGCATTCGCCCGGAGCGCGCGCGGCGCAGGTGGCGGCCTATATCGACGGCCGTCTGGCGGAATCCTTCGAAGACGAGCCCAAGCGGCGCTGGCGCAAAGGTCTTGCGCGGATCAATTCACTTTCCGGGGAAATGCACGGGCAACCTTTCATGCAGGCCACGCCGGAGCAGCGCCTGGCGCTCCTGACACGCATCGCGAAGAACGAAGAAAAACCGGAAGCGCCGGAAGAGCATTTCTTCCAAGAGCTGAAAGGGCGCACCGCGCGTGCCTACTACACGTCGAAAGTTGGCATTCACCAGGAGATGGAGTATAAGGGCAACGTCCTGCTGCCGGAATTCGTGGGCTACGAAGCCAAGTGACTTGCCGACAGTCTCCGAATCGCTTCCTCGATCGCGCGTGTCGCGGCCTCCTCATCGGCTTCGTCCTCGATATGCAGGGGCGCGCCGATAGTCACGCGCACCGTCCCGCGTTTCGGCCAATGATCATGGATCGAGTAAATCTCGAACAGCCCCGCCAGGTGGATGGGCACCACAGCCGCGCGTAAACGCGTAGCCATCAACCCAATTCCTGTCTTGAAAGGCTGCAGCGTTCCGTCGGGTGTCCGCTTGCCCTCAGGAAAGACCAGCGGACAATAGCCCTCGTCGATAAGCTCGCCGGTGTATTTCAACGCGCGCCGCACTCCGGCCATGCGCTGGGGCAGGGGATAGGCGTTGAATATTCCGGTGACCAGAAAATATTCGAGCATAGCCGCCAGCCGCCTTCGCCATGGCGCCCCTCGCGGTTCGAGCCAGGCGCGAAAATAATCCTGCGACATGGCCGGCGATACGCGGTAGCGCCAGTCGATCGGCAGCGCCGCGAAGATCCCCGGAGTATCCAGGTGACTCTCATGATTGGACGCGAACAGGACGGGAGAGCGGAGGTCCTTCAGATTTTCCGCGCCCTCCACTTCCAGCGTCAGCAGGCTCCGAAAAAGTGGAAGGATCACCGTCTGAAAAATCAGGAAGCGTAGAGCGCGTACCGGAAGGCTTCTGTTCCAACGCGGCAATAACGCCCGTTCGGTGCGCGCCGGCTCTTCGCCGGCCTCGTGCAGCAGCGCATTCAGCTCGTCCATAGACGAGATCTCTGCGAATCGGCGCTCATCCAGTTCGACGCCGTAATGACTCTCCAATTCGGCGAGCAGCTCGACGCGCTCCAGTGAGGAAATGCCCAGATCCTCGGCGTGCGAGATCGCGCTGCCCTTAAGCCGGGCACTGCCTTTAAGCCGAGCAATGATGCTTTCGGCGCCCTCCGGCTTTCCGGCCTTCTGCCCCTCTGCGATACACCGTGCCACCTCCCCGCGCTTCACCTTCATCGTGGATGCGGTGCGAGGAAAATCTTCTTCCGGCCACACAGACCAGCTTTCGATGCGCTGATGCGATTCCAGGCGACGGTTCGCTTCGGCGATGATGGCCGCGGGATACGCTTTAGCATCACGCAGAATGAGCGCCGCATGTACCTGCTCTTCACCACCGCTCCGCGCCGCCACGACGGCGCTCTCCTTCACTTGCGGCATCGCGTTGAGGACGCCTTCGACGTCCTGTGGGTACACGTTCAGGCCTTCCGAGGTGACGATCATCTCTTTCTTGCGCCCCTTGTAATAGAGACGGCCCTCGCTGTCCGTCTCCCCGATGTCGCCGGTGTGCAGCCAGCCTTGATCATCGATGCGGCCCTGTTCACTTGCGCGCGCGCCGATGTAATCGTGGATTACGCTTTCGCCGCGGACCAGAATCTCGCCGTCGGGCGCGATCCTGACCTCCTGCCCGTGCAGTGGCTTCCCGATCGACCCGCTGCGCGCATTGAATGGATGATTGAGCGCGACCACCGGGCTGGTCTCGGTGAGCCCATAGCCCTGCACCACCAGAAATCCGAGTCGCGTCCAGAACGCCTCGACCTCAGCGTTCACTTCAGCACCACCCACCACCAGCGCCCAGAACTTGAAACCCAGCCCGGCATGCACTTTGCGATATCGCCACCAACGCTCCAGAATCCCAGGAACCCCTTTACGCTTGGCCGCGATGTTCGGCGGATGGAATTTGCGCTCGACTTCGTGCTCCAAATTCATCAGCAGCTTCGGCACCGAAACCAGCACGGAGACGTGCTCTCGCCGGATAGTGCTCAGAATCGCCCCGGCGTGCATTTCCTGCATGAACACGGCCGCGCCGCCGAGTAATGGCGGGATGAAGATGCCGAGCGACTGTCCGAAGAGGTGGCTCAGCGGCAGCATATCGAGAATGCGCACCGGCTGAAACGGCCGCGCCCATTTTTCGTACTTACGCATCTCCGACTGGATGGGCGTGAGGTTGGCGCAGATGTTCCTGTGCCGGTGCACGACACCCATGGGGTCGCCCGTGGTGCCGGATGTGTACACAATTTCCACCACGTCGTCGGACGATATTTGCGAGAATTCGAAGCGTTCATTTGGTGGTAGCCCACTCAACTCCGCCATCGAAAATCGCGGCAAGCTCAATCCTTCGCTATGAACGCTATCACCCGTGACAACCAATCGCGCCTGCACTTCAGCGTGGATGCGCCGGACCAGGTCGACGGATGAGCGGTAATCCACCGGCACCACGTGCACGCCCCGCGCCACGCATGCCCAAAAAACACTCACCCACTCGGGCCGGTTTTCGCTCCAGATCAGGACACGATCGCTTTTCTGAAATCCAGCGCGATCCAGATGCGCAACAAAGGCCCCGATCTGTTCGTAAAGACCCAGGTAGCTGAGCTTCCAGGTGCGGAAGCCGTTGTAGAAGCGCAATGCTTCGCGGTCGTCCAGACGGCGAATTTCCGCGAGCACTTCGAGAAGGGTCTGCATTCGAGAAGGTGCGCCGCGCGGTTTAGCTGCTCACGATCTGCGGGATCGGGTCGCCGTAGACATCCGTGAGGCGCATGTTGCGCCCGTTGTAGAGGTATGTGAGCTTGGTGTGATCCATTCCCAACAGGTGCAAAACCGTGGCGTGCAGATCGTGAATCGAGATGGGTTGCTGCTCGGCTTTGTAGCCGAATTCGTCGCTGGCGCCGATGGCCTGCCCGCCTTTGACCTTTGCGCCCGCCATCCACATGCTCATGGCGCCGGGATTGTGGTCGCGACCCACGCCGCGCTGCGAGATAGGCATGCGCCCGAACTCGCCATGCCACACCACCAGCGTCGAATCCAGCAGGCCACGCGCTTTGAGGTCGGTCAGGAGGCCGGCGATCGGCCGGTCCACTTCCGCCGCGTGCGTCGTATGGTTCTTCTTCACGTCGTCGTGCGCGTCCCACGTATCTGTATTCTGGTTGCCGAGCCCGCCATGATAGAGCTGCACAAAACGCACACCGCGCTCGACTAAGCGCCGCGCCATGAGGCACTGCCTCCCAAACGGTTCCGTGGTTTTCTGGTCCAGCCCGTAGAGTTTCCGCGTGGCTTCGCTCTCGCGATTCACATCCACCGCTTCAGGCGCGCAACCCTGCATGCGATACGCCAGCTCGTATGACGAAATGCGTGCCGCCAGCTCGGAACTGGACGGATGTTTCTCGAAATCGATTGCATTCAGCCGCCCTAGCAGATCCAGCCGCGCGCGCTGTTCATCCGGCGTCACGTAAGCCGGCGGCTTCAGATCGATGATCGGATTCTCAGAGGCGCGAAAGACCGTTCCCTGATATGCTGCGGGCATGAAGCCGGCGCTCCAGTTGGCGGGCCCGCCAAACGGGCCGCCGCGCGCATCGTAAATCACTACAAACGCCGGCAGATTCTGGTTCTCCGTACCCAGCCCATAAGTCACCCACGATCCGACGCTCGGAAAACCCATGCGCACCGTGCCTGTCGCGATCAGGTAATGGGCCTGCACGTGATCGTTTGAACTTCCGTAAACCGACCGGAGCACGGCCATCTCGTCCGCGTGCTGCGCGATCGACGGAAAAATTTCTGAAACGTCCAGCCCGCTTTGGCCATACTTCCGAAAACTAAACGGGCTGGGCATTAGGGGCCCAGGATTGCCCTGACGAACAACCACTTCGCCTTTCCCCGTGAGTGGCTGCCCCGAGTATTGCCGCAGCGCCGGCTTCGGGTCGAAGGTATCGACGTGACTCACGCCGCCGGACATAAATAGAGAAATGACGCTCGTGGCCCGCGGCGCGAAGTGCGGCTTTTTGGCGAGAAACGGAGTCGGCCCGAACGCCTTGGCGTCACATGCGCCTGAGGCACCCGCACGATCCGCCGCGAGCATGCCCTGCTGATCCAGCAGCCAGGCCAGCGCCACGCCGCTCACGCCGCCGCCCGACTGAAACAGGAAATCGCGTCTCGACCAGAAAGATTTCATAGTTGCACTGTGGCGCTAAAACCACTCTAATTGCGGTTTCTCATCGCATGTACACGAACTCATTCAGATTGAGTATGACGTGCGCAAAATCCACCAGCCTCTGCTTCTTCAAGAAGTCTAGCGCGAGCCGCATCTCTTCGTCAGTGGGCGGCCGGCTGAGCGCGATCGCGTATGCCGACCGGATCTGCGCTCCCGCATCACGGGGCGCGGCCTCCTGAATACGATCCGCAAAAAGCTGCGCTTGGCGTAACACGAAATCGTCGTTCAACAGCGTCAGGGCTTGCGTGGGGACGGTCGATACATTGCGCCGTCCGCATGTGATGTTCTGATCCGGCAGATCGAACACCTCGAAGAGCGGGAAGGGCAGCCCGCGCTTGCGGTACACATACACGCTGCGGCGCCACACTTTCGGCCCATCCTCCTCACGTTCCCAGATCCCTTTGTTCATGGTGTGCAGCACTTCCGGCTGGAGTTTGGGAAACACCGGCGGCCCGTACATCTCGAGGTTCAACGCGCCGCTCGCCACCAGCACCGTGTCCCGCACGATCTCGGCATCGAGACGCTGCATACGGAACCGCCAGAGGTAATTGTTCTCGGGGTCTTTGTCTAGATCGCCGGCATTCTCGAACTGCGACGCCATCTTGTACGCGTTCGAAGTCATGATCAGCCGGTGCAGATGTTTGAGGCTCCAGCCGTGATCCAGCAGATCGAGCGCCAGCCAGTCGAGCAGCTCAGGATGTGTGGGTTTCTCGCCCATCTTGCCAAAGTTGTCGAGTGTCGCGACGATCCCGCGTCCGAAATGATGGTGCCATACGCGATTTGCGATCACGCGCGCCGTGAGTGGATTGTCGGCGGAGACCAGCCACTCAGCTAGCGCACGGCGACGCCCGGATGTTTGGCCGTTTGCGGGTGGCATTTCCGTGGGCGGATTGCCATATGTGATGACGCTCAAGAAGCCGGGCTGCATTGCCGGGCCGCGGCTTTGCGAATCCCCGTGAAAAAGAAAATATGCATGCGGCGGCTGATAGCGGCCCGGGCCGCGGTGCAGAAAAGTGCCTTCCGTAACTTCCTGCTTCACTCCTTTTCCTGGTTCGGGCTCGTCGCCCGGGCCGTCAGGAGTAAAACGGTAATCGCCATCGGTGATCCCCATCGCCATCGGAACCGGCGGCGGCTTTTCTTTCTCGATGCGCCCGATCTCGGCTTCGAGTGCCCGCCTGCGAGTGAGTTCAGCAGGCTTCATGATGGGTTCGATTTCCCGGCTGGATACATCCGTAGTACGGATCACTTGCGCCGCGAGCAGCACCTGGCCGGGCGTACGCTGTGATTCCGGCGTTCTGATGGCCAGCTGTACGTTCTCGGGAAATTCTTTGTACTTCTCAGGCAGCAGCCGGTCGCGGTACGGCTGCTCGAGCTGCCGCATCTCCTCGCGCAGGGGCTTGATGCGCGCTGCGATCTCGCGGAGCTTTTCTTCGTAAGCAGCGGCTTCCGCGGGTGAAGCCAACGCATGATCCACTTCCACGTAACCGAATAGCGCAGCTTCGAGGCGGTAATAATCTTTCTGCGAAATGGGGTCGAACTTGTGGTTATGGCAACGCGCGCACTGCACCGTCAGGCCGAGAATACCGCGCCCGATGGTCGCGATCATGTCATCGAGATAGTCGAACCGGTTCTGCGGATTATCCTTCTCGCGGAACCCGACTTTGGCGTGACACCTTAAAAAACCCGTCGCGATCAGGCTCTCGTGGCTGATTTTTTCGAGCTCGTCACCTGCGATCTGCTCTTTCAGAAACAAGTCATAAGGCTTGTCTTGATTGAACGCGCGTATCACATAGTCGCGGTAGCGCCAAGCGTTGGGACGGTCGAAATCGTGCTCGAAGCCGTTGGAATCGGCATAGCGCGCGACGTCCAGCCAGTGGCGTCCCCAGCGCTCGCCGTAATGTGGCGACGCCAGCAGGCGATCGATCAGTAGCTCCCATCGATCGGGCGAGCCGTCGTTCACGAAGGCTTCGGATTCTGAAGGAGTCGGCAACAGGCCCGTCAGGTCGAGGTACGCCCGGCGGACCAGCGTGCGCGCGTCGGCTTCAGGCGCCGGCGTCAGGCCCCGTGCTTCCATGGCCGTCATCAAGAACGCGTCGATGGGGTGCCGGCTCCAGGAAACATCCTGCACCTGGGGCGCCGGCCGCCGTAGCGGTTTCTGAAACGCCCAATACTTTCGGGCTTCGGGTGAAATGGGTGTTTCTTCGATCGCGACCGGCGCTTGCAGGGACTCGGGAGCAGCGCCGGCATTGTCCCAAGCCGCTCCCTGTTCGATCCAACTCTTGATGGCGGAAATCTGCTCGTCAGTGAGCTTGGTGCCATCCATTGGCATGGCGGGCTTTTCGGTTCCTGAGACCAGCCGGAATAACCGGCTTTCGCCAGCATTACCGGGCACAATCGCAGGACCATGGTCGCCGCCCTTCAACGCGGTCTCTCGCGTGCGCAAATCGAGCCGTGAAAGCTGCATTGCCGCGCCGTGGCACTTCCAGCAGCTGGTTTCAAGAATGGGGCGGATTTGTTGCGAAAAAGAAACTGGTTCGGCGGCGCGCAGTTCTGGCCAGGCCGCCAGTAGAAGCAGGCCCCCGGTCAACGATACAGCCGCAAATCGGATGGCCACTCGGTTCTCGATTATAGAACAGACAAGCCCGCCGAGGCTCGGTAGCGTGTGAAGCGGCGTATCAGGAGTTAGGATCGGCGGGTTTTGCGCGGCGTCTCAATTTGCAACGGTGATTGCCGTGGCAATTAGCTTGAACTCCTCGATAGACCGGCCGATACCACCCCGTTCACGCCGTACGGGCGAGACTCTTGAGCTTGGCCGAGAGCGTGGTGCGCTTGAGCCGGAGCATCCCGGCAGCCTGCGCCTTGTTACCGCCGGTCTTGCGGAGCGCCTGCGTCAGAATAGCGCGCTCCATGTTGGCTACGAGTTGTTCGAAATCGAGGCCTTCGTCCGGCAGGGAAATGGTGGGCAAGGGGATGGCGGCGACGTTCTGCAATTGGGCTGCCGCGGGAAGCGCAAAATCCGCGGGATATAGAGTCTCGCGGTCGCCGCTCAATGCGATGGCCATTTCCGTGGCGTTTTCCAATTGCCGCACGTTGCCCGGCCAGGAATAGAAGGAGAGCCGCTCCAGGGCCTCACGCGTCACGCGCCGGGGTGGCAGGCCCTCCTGCCGGCAGATTTTTTCAATCAGATGATGGACCAGCGCGGGAATATCTGACGGCCGCTCCCGGAGCGCCGGCACGTGCAACGGTACCACGTTGAGCCGGTAATAGAGATCCTCGCGAAACTTGCCTTGGCGCACGGCACGCGTCAGATCAATGTTGGAGGCGGCAATGACGCGGACATCCACTTTCACGGTTTCCGAGCTGCCGATGCGTTGGAATTCCCGTTCTTGCAGCACGCGTAGAAGCTTGGCCTGGATATCGAGCGGCAGATCGCCCACCTCATCCAGAAACAGCGTGCCGCGGTGCGCCTGCTCAAAACGGCCGATGCGGTGCGCGATGGCGCCCGTAAAGGCTCCCTTGACGTGGCCGAACAGTTCGGCTTCCAGAAGATTTTCCGGCAGCGCCGTGCAGTTCACCGCCACCAGCGGCATATGCGCGCGGTCGCCGGCCATATGAATGGCGCGCGCCACCATTTCTTTTCCGGCGCCGGTCTCGCCCGAAATCAGTACGGTTGCGCGCCTGGGGCCAACCAGCCGGATCACTCGTCCCAGTTGCTGCATGGGCTGGCTCTCGCCGACAAGGAATTTTCGCCAAGGCTCGTCCGCGCCCGCGGCCCACGTTAGCCGGCGGGCCCCGCTGTGTTCGGCAGCCCGCTCCAGCACTTCCCGGAGCTGCTCCGAATCGTCTACGGTCATGTAATGAAAAGCGCCAAGCCGGGTCAGGCGGACGGCATCTTCGAGCGTTCCCTCCGCGTCGTAGAGGATGACCGGTACCGAGGCGTCGATACGCTGAATCTGTTCGAGCGCCCCTTCCGCCGTCCAATCGTTGCAGGGGAGTCGTACCAGTACGGCATCGGCGTGCGAGGTCTGCAAGCGCTCGATCCCCTCCGCAGGCTGTACCACCTCGGTGCTGACACCTGCAAAAGCACCGGGCCATGCCGTTTCTGGATCTGTGGAAGCATGGCACGAGATGCAAAGCAGATTGATCACGTTGATACTGAAAACATCGGCCGATTCGCGGGCGATCTTTATGGCTTTTTTTGCCTTAGAGGATCAAGTTGCAGTACTAAGAGGGCCGCCAAAGCTGGCGACACTTTAACGGCGGGTCTCGTGGCGCCAAGGCAGGAAGCCTCGCGCCGGACCGCCACGCGATCGGATGGCGTCAGGCGCGCGCTGTAACTCCGCATGCGGGCGCGCCGGCTACTCTTGCTTCTTCTCGCCCTTCTCGCCTTTGCGGTACAGCGTCGGGGGTTTGCGCTTATTCGCGTCGGTCTGGGCGGTTTTCTTCTCTTCCGCCTTTTTCGCTTCCAGATCCTTGGGCTGTATCAGCAACTCGAGGTCTTTCTTTTCCTTTTCATCCTTAGCTTGCACGGCGGCGGCCCGTGCGCCGACATCCTCCTGCGAAAGCTCCAGCGAATCCCGCGTCGTATCGATAGCCTGCTTGAGCGCAAATTCGTAGCGGCTGATGTCCTTCGGCTGGCTGTCTTGGATTTTTTCGAGACCGGCGAGAAGTTCCTTTTCGCCGGCTGCGAGTGCGGCCATGCCCTCCTTGATGTCCAGCTTGCGTTTCAGGGCGTCGTCAGCCACCGTGTCGATGGCGTCGATGATCTGGCTCAGATCTTCGAGCGAATCGTGCACTAGAATGGAGCGCCCAACCTTCTCTTTGGAAAGCATGTTCTGCGCCACGTTGAGCCGTTGCTTGGCGAAGTGGAGATAGAGCTGAAGCCGCTCATTCGGCTCCTGCGCGAGCCGCACCTGATCGGTTTCGTCCGCGGTCAGAAAATCGCGCTCGGCCCAGGCCAGCGAAGCGCCCATCATGCATACCAACACCATTGCGAGTTTCACTTCTTTTTCCCCATGATGCCTTCGAGCAGGGCATCGTGTATTTTCTGAACCGCGGCGATCACCCTGTCGAGAGCCGGCCGGTCCGCCACGCTCATGTCGTCGCGAAAGCCGTCGAGCTTGCGTAGCAGATCCCGCGTCCGTAGTTCGGCGTACTTGAAATGTTTCGGGCTCCGGCTGGGATTCTTGCCGGTCTGCTTCAAGGTACTGTCCGCCAGTTCCACCGACTGTTCGACTTGTTCCAGGCGGGACTCGGCGGCGGCGGTGTCCCCCTTGGTGTATGCTTCGCGCGCCTGCTTGAGCGCTTCCTCGGCGTTATTCAGCGCGGCATGAACGCGCTTTTCCAGGTTCGGCTCGGATTGCAGCCGCGCAAGATCATCCGCCGGATCTCCGGAACTTTTCTGACCGGCCGCCAGCAGGGGCGCGAGAAATAGAATGGCGAGCTTCATCTCTTGCTCAATATTTTCTCGATGATCCGGGACCGTTGACGGGCCTTGAACTCCTCGTCCGGATTCTTGCCGCCGCTCGTGGCCAGAAATTGCCGGTAGCTCTCGAGCGCCGGTTTGTAGTCATGCAGTTTATCGAGAATGATGGCCCGCAGATAGTAGTCGCCGGGAATCTCTGCTCTCAGAACACGCACGCGGTCGAGCGCCGCCAGGGCCTGCGGGTATTGCTCGGCCAGGGTGAGCACGCCCGCAAGCTCGTTCCAGGCCTCTTTGGCATCCGGCTGCAGTTTGGCCGCGACTGCGAACTGGTTGGCAGCGGGAATGAATTGATGCTGATCGCGGAGCGCGCGGCCGTAACGCATATGCAGATCGTAACTCGCGGGTTCCGCTGCGGCCGCGCGTTCGAACTGCGCCAGCGCCTTTTGCTGCTCCTTGTTCATTTCGTAGGCCGTGGCCAGGGCCAGCCGGTTGGCCGGTGTCGCGCTCTGCGCTACGGCTTTTTCCAGATAGGGGATCGCTTCCGCATACCGCTGGCCTTCAATCAGCAGCTCGCCCAGACGCTCCTGTGCCGCGGGGCGATCGGGAAACTTCTGGTAGATGGTGATGGCTTCATCCGCCTGGTGATTCTGTTCGTAAAGACCGGCCAGTTCCAGCAGCGCGTCGCTGAAGCTGGCATCCAGCTCCGCCGCTTTCCGGAAGTGTTCGGCCGCTTCGCTCAAACGATTCTGCCGCGCCTCGGACCGCCCCAGCCCCAGCTGCGCCGCCGCCGACTTGCCATCGATTTCTACAGCCGCCTCATAGTGCGGCTCGGCCCGGGCGGGCTCGTCCGCCGACAGCAGGGCTTCGGCCAGATACCACTGCGCGCGGAATTCTTTGGGTTTCGCCTGCACCGCGGCGTCGAAGTGCGGGACGGCTTCTTTGGCCCGCTTCTCGCGTAACAGCAGGATGCCCAAATTCAGCTCCGCCTGATACAAACCGGGTTTGAGTTCGAGTGTCTTCTGATATTCGGGAATCGCCTCGGCATCCTTGCCCACCATGCTGAAGGACAACGCCAGATGAAAATGGGCCGAGTAGTCAGCCGGATCCGTCTGTACGGCCTGCTTGAACAGTTGCACCGCCTGGTCGTACTGCTTGGCCTCCAGCGCCTTCAGACCCTCGCCCTGGTAGTCCGTCGCGGGTGCGAACAAAAGGGGCAAAGCCATGGCCACAGCCCACATATTCCCATTTTAACCGCCCAGCCGTGGCGAAGCTCCGGGTTGACGCTTTCCCGGGCGCCAACTCAGGGGCTGACGATCAAATCTACCTGATCATGAAAGCTGTCGGTAGTCTGCACGGCCAGCGGAAAGGGTCCGGTAGCGGACACCGCAAGATCCGCCGGCACCACCACGTTGAGCTGATAGAGCCCGGGGTACAGGGGTGCAAGTCCGGCGTAGGAAACCGTTGCGGGCAAGCCGCCGATCAACACGTTGACCGCCGCCGCAGCCTTGCTCAGGTTGGTCGCCCCTCCCGCTGTTCCATCCGCAACTGACGGGTTTACTGCGCCCAGCCCCGTGAGATAAACCAGCACCGTCTCGCCGCGCTTGGCCGGCTTTCCCGAAGTCACCAGCGAGAAATCGGCGTGCAGAATGGCCCCCGAGCCGATACCGTTGCGATCGATCGAGAACACGCCCGGCGCGGTCGCTGCCACAGGCACCTCGACCGTGTTCGACATGGTTCCGTTGTTATTGACCACAATGCTAGCCATCGCTCCTGTAATCGCGTAGGGTACCAGCGCGTTGATCTGTCCCTGACTCACCAGATAAATCGGCGCTGGCAAGCCGTTAATGACCACCGTTACGCCGGCCACGCCGCTTGTAGGGAACGGCGCGCTCGCGCTCTCGGTCACCGCCGCGAGGTTTGTTCCGAACAGTGTCACAAACTCGCCCGGCGCGATGGAATCGCCCGCCGGCGCAAAACTGGCGGCATTCACCACGCCCTGCGGATTGAGAAAAACACCTGTGCCTGACACCGGCGGCATGCGAAGCCCGAGATATAGTTCGTAGCCGCCGGGATCATTCGGATCGACCGCCGTCCCCACGAAGCCACTGCCCGCCGCGCCCAGAGCCACGCGCGTCAGCGCCGCCGTGCCCGAGCCATCGGCTCCGAGCGAAAACGCGTTGGTGCCGGTGAAGTCGTAGGTGATGGCCCCGGTGGGCTGCAATTGGCGCAAGCGCCGCGTGAACGTCAGGTTTCCGGCGTTGATCAAAGCGAGTGAACCGCTGTACGCGCTGGCGTTCCCGGGGCTTTCGAAGCGAAGTCCCGCGTGCCAGAACCTGTCGGTCCACGTAAGGCCATTGCCGGCCTTGAATCCCACCCAGATATCCTGCGTGCTTCCGTCGTTCGCGCCGCCCAGTATGACGTTGCCGCTCGACGAAACGTAGATGGTCTCATTCCCGGCCAGGATCTGCGTCGCGCTGGTCGAGCCCGACTGCAGTGGAAAATTGGCCGAGCCGCTCCCATCAGCCTGCACCGTGTAAGTCGCGCCGGTGACCGTCTGCGCCGTGAACGCGCCCGACGACAGATTCGCGCCATGGCCGCTGACCGGGATGCTGGCGAAGCCGCCCTGCCCGTTGGCCTGCAACGTGAATAGCCCGCTGCGCACCAGCGCGGCCGAGCCGGAAGGGAAGGCCAGCGTGGACGCGAAATAACTGCCCGTGAGAGTGCCGTTCGATGCGACTTGGTCGGCCAGGATGGCGACGAACAGATCGAAAGTGTTGCCGGTGTTCTCGGTGCTCGAGCCAATCAGCATGGCCTCGCCTGGCTGCGGTCCAACCAGCGTCACCGTCGGCTGGGAAACCAGGCCCCAGCGCGCATTCAGCTGGAGGGCGTTGTTTTGTGGATTGGTGAGCGTCACGATTCCCGCGGGCGTGACAGTGTACGTCCCGCTTCCGTTCGAGGCCGCTGGCGCCGCGCCATTCACAGCCGACTGCCCGCTGAAGCCGTAATTTCCGCTCCCGTTGAAAATGATGGACCCCCACAGGCTGCGAATATCGGTGATGTTTTCCGACGTATCCGTGGTAAATGACAGGTGGCGAAAATTATATTTGCCCGTCAGCGTCTGATTATTGAAGGTTTGGCCCATCAAAGTCTGGTCCATCAAAGCATGGACCATCATGGCGCTCGCCAGCAGCAACACCGGCACGCCTCCGCGTCTGCCCATGCAGCTATTCTAGCGGCAATCGGTTCGGCATATGCCGGTTTGCGGCGGAACACTCACGGCGACGGCAGCGAAGGCCATGCCAACTTTGGATATCATTGCTGGCGGAGGCAACCTTGGCCACGAACCCTCGAACTTCACCCGCCATTCCGCACAACATGGTCACCACCGCGTTCGATCTGCCCAGCTATCGCGTCGCCCGCAATCTGGGCGTGGTGCGCGGCATTGTAGTACGCTCGCGCTCCGTCGTCGGCACCATCGGCGCGAGTTTGCAGACCATCGTCGGCGGCAACATTTCCCTGTTCAGCAAACTCTGCGAGCAGACGCGCGCCGATTCCTTCGAGCTGATGCTCCAGCACGCCGCCGAACTGGGCGCCAACGCCATCATAGGCGCGCGCTATGAATCCACTGAGCTCATGAACGGCGTCACCGAAGTGCTGGCATACGGGACCGCGGTGACCGTCGATCGCCAGGCTTCCTAACGAGGCAAACTTACTCGAAACCTGCCAAGGGGGATCGCGTGACGGAGTTTGGCCCGAAGCTTCTTGAAACTTCTCGTTGCGTCATCGGCCCTGGCGCCCGGTTCTCTGGCGCCGCCGGAACTCCGCCGCTTGTCCCTCAAGTTCCCCCACAGCACGGCGTCGACTCCCTGGGGCCCGGGATGTAACGCGCCATCCCGCTTGCCATAGCGCGGGAAAACGAGCTTGTCATAGACTACTTTGCCGAGATACCGCTCCAGCGACCAGAACATGCGAATGCGGGCGGGCAATCACGCGCAATCCGGCGCTCCGCATCATGGCCGGTAATGCCGCATGGTTCGGCAGCCACCCGTTGGTCGGATCGTTGTTGTAGAGCTCTTCGATGAGCGCGAGCTTGGGGAAACCGGGATCGAGCAGCAGCCCGTCCACGCCCGAGCGTTCGTAATTCGCCTTCCTCTCCGCGTCTTCGATTTCCGGCCCGATCACCGCGGGGACAACGTAGATCCGCTCCCTGATCATTTCGGCCGCGCGATCCAGCACCAGGTCCAGGTACTTCAGGTGATACAGCAGCCCCAGAAGCAGCACGTAATCGAAGCGTTCCTTCCGTGGTGAGGCAATAGGTGTGGGCATCGTCACAAACCACGACAACGTCTACGCCGAACTGGCGCGCGCGGCGAACTCGGCCTGGCGCAGAAATACGGGATAAGGGTCGACCAGAACACAACGCGCCGCTCCGCGCAGCTTCATCTGAATCGAAAAGTAGCCCGAATTGCCGCCGAGATCCAGCACTGTCTTCCCTGTAAGATCTGCCGGCACGAACGGCTCAATGACTTCCCACCGGCGCTGCGAAAGCTATCCGGGCTCGCAGCCGTCACCGGTCCACAGGCCGTTCGGCAGCTCGAAATGCTGGTACCACCAGCCGAGTGAGTCGAGTTCGTCCTGCGCGGCTTCGATGTCCGTGCTCATCAGTAGTTATCCTAGGCCAGCGCCGCGGGATTCACAAAAAGCCAGGGGAATCGGGGGGGTGTCCACAACGTGCTCAAAGGGTTGCGTAAAGCATCGCACAAACCGCTTGACCGGCCGGTGTTCAAGACGGTATTGTGTTACCCATTGGACAAGCGCATTCGTGAAAAGCTGAATCAGCGGTTGCGTGGCTTGGAATACCGCCAGCAGGCGCGCGAGCAGCAGCGGGCCGTACGCCAAAAGGCCTACCGCATGGCCAGTATGATGCGCGAGCAGGGAACCTTGCGGGGCGCGCGAAAATACCTCGAGATCAAGGGCATTCCGTTCCGGGAATCGGTTGATCCTGCGACCGGCAACCGCGAATTGACCATTCCGGAGCAGATCACTCTCTCCTACGATCCTCAGGGCAAATTTCTGCGCAGCCGTCCTCCGGCGTTGAGCGTCAGCGGTTAGATTCTTTCGGTATCCTTACAAACCGCCACCTTATTTAGGCTCCCACTCTAAAGTACCGTCTGGGATAGAACCGATAGTTCTACGAGGACCGCTCTCCAGCCCGGCCTTCTCGCACACATGTTTGCAATCATCGGCATACTGGTCGTTATCGGCGCCATCGTGGGCGGGTATCTGATGGAGCACGGCAACCTGATAGTGCTCGTGCAGCCGGCCGAGCTCCTCATCATCGGCGGCGCGGCGTTAGGCACCGTCCTGATCGCCAATCCGTTGTCTATCGTCATTCGCATCGGCAAGGGCCTGATCAGCGTGTTCATGCCCAGCCCGTTCTCCAAGGCGTTCTATCTCGACCACCTGAAAATGCTGAACGAACTGTTTCAGTACGCCCGCAAGCACGGCGCCGTCAAGCTGGAGGCCGACATCGAGGAGCCCAATAAGAGCGAGGTATTCAAGAAGTATCCCAAGTTCCTGAGCAATCACCACGCGCTGCACTTCGTTTGCGACACGTTGCGCATGTACATTAGCGGCGGCGTGGGTTCGTTTGAGCTGGATCAGATGATGGAACTGGACATGGAGGTGCACCACGACACCGCCAATGCTCCAGTGGCAGCCCTCTCCACGGTGGCGGATGCCTTGCCTGGCCTGGGCATCGTGGCGGCGGTGCTGGGCGTTGTCATCACCATGGGCGCGCTGGGCGGGCCACCAGAAGAAATCGGCCACAAAGTAGCGGCGGCGCTGGTCGGGACGTTTCTCGGCATCCTGCTGTGCTATGGTTTTTTCGGTCCTCTGGCATCCAACATGAGCAAGGCCAACGAAGCCGAAGCCCATTTTTATCACTGTCTGAGGGTGGCCATTGCTTCCTTCGTCCGCGGTGCCGCGCCCATCCTGTCAATCGAATTCGCCCGCCGGACCATTCCCGCCGAGGTACGGCCCACATTCCAGGAAATGGAAGCGACCTGCAAACGCAAAGCTGGTGACGCGGCAGGGGCGCCCGCGCCCGAGGCCGGTGCCGCGTCCCCTGTCGAAAAGAGCGCTTAGGTCGCTCCATGCCCGAACCCGAGAATTCCGCCGCCCCCATCATCGTCATCAAGAAGAAGGTGAACCACGCCGGTCACCACGGTGGCGCCTGGAAGGTCGCCTACGCCGACTTCGTCACGGCCATGATGGCTTTGTTCATTGTTCTCTGGCTGATGAGTAGCAGCGAGAAAGTCAAAAAAGCCGTGGCGAGCTACTTCAAAGATCCGACCGGCAGCGGCAAGCAGATGGGCAGCGCCATGGCGGGTGCGGGCGAAAGCGTCGTCGTCAGCAAAGACGACATGCAGCAACTCCGCGAAAAACTGGAACGGGCCATGAAGTCGATCCCCATGTTCCAGCAGATGAAGAACAACGTGGAGCTGACCATCACTAACGAGGGCCTGCGCGTCGAACTGCTTGAAAGTGACAAAGGCATGTTCTTCGAAAGCGGCAGCGCCAACCCCACCGAGCGCGGGAAGGAGCTGCTCGTGCGGCTGGCTGAAGAAATCGGCAAGCTGCCCAACACGATCCTGGTCGAAGGACACACCGATGCGAAACCTTACTCTGGCGGCACCGCCTACAGTAACTGGGAGCTCTCTGCCGACCGTGCGAATGGCGCCCGCCGTGTGATGCAGATCAGTGGGGGCCTGCGGCCGGACCAGGTTGCACAAGTGCGCGGATTCGCTGACCAGCACTTGCGCACGCCCAAGGATCCAACGAACACCTCGAACCGCCGCATTTCCGTTATCATTCAGTACCTGAACGCACCTCCCGCCGCCCCGCCCGCTGAGAAGGCCAAGGCCGGAGAGGGTAAGCCGCCCGGCGAAGCAGCGCACGAAAGCAAACCAAGCGGAGCGAATACCGCGGAGGCCAAACCGTCCGCCGTAAAGCCACCAGAGAGTCCACCGGCGCCGGTTAAAACTCCCGAGGCCAAGAAGCTCGAGCCGGCTTCCGCCAAGGCCTCACGCTAGTGTCGTGGGGCCGATCCCACTGGTCTTCGCGGAGAGATGTGGGGCGGGCAATCCTGCCCGCACCCGGCTGTCAAGCTGCCCCACTTGTTCAGTCGCATAGTTGTTGTTCTGCTTGCCCCACTACACAGTAACTTGTCGCCGCAGGTTTTCCGCGTCGCGCAGGGAGCGTTTGTTGCTCAGTAGTCTTTGCGACCGGCCACTTAGAAGGCGGCGTGCCTCCGGTACGTTCTGCCCGATATGGCAGCCAGCCATGCCTGGTTAAACCGCTTGTGAATTCGCCCCCCCACACTACACTCGTGCGGCATCTGCATTCATCGATTTGCGCTGACTCCCGCCGCGTTTTTGGCAGCCCACGTTTCGCTAACCAGTGGGTTGCCAACTCTTTCAACGGAGCTGCGGTTACAAGTGGTGTCGCAATCCCGCCATTCACGCCCGCGCGTGCTGGCTCTCGCGCGGCGCCTGGTACTTCACGCGCAAATGCGGCGTGTCTATCCGTTTGTGACCTTGAATGCGTGAGGTCAGGCAGCTCTCCAGCATCCCGCTCACCAGCAGCGTCCGCTCCACCGGGTACGGCGCCTTGCCGTTCACGAACATTTCCTCGACCTTACCCACCAGACAGGCCGAATAAGTCACATTCGGCTCCGGCGTCAGCAGAAACTGCGTCGACTGGATGCCCAGCCCCTTCACGCGCGCCGCAAAGTTGAAATCCGTCAGTGCTCCGTCCAGCATCAATAGAATGGCTTTGAGACCGTCCGCGTACTCGATGAAATAGGCCCACGGATTCTTGACCAGTTTCGGCAGCTCGCCATTGCGCACCAGATCCTGCGTGCGCCCATCTTTGACCGTCAGCCCTTGCGGGGTATCGCTGCGTGAAAGGGCCGCCGTCAGCAGATCCTTCGACCACCGGCCATCCTCGCCCGCCTTCCAGACCGCGGGGCCTTCGATCAACTGCACCGCGCGCACCCCGGTTTCGCCACCCTTGCGCCGCTCCACCATGCACTGCAACCCTTCGAGCGCGTGGAAGTCCATGGCGTCCGACTCACCCTCACCCACCATAAGCGCGTCTTGGATCTCGCAGCCCAGCGGCAGTTCCATGTCCGGCAGCCGCCACGTTACCGGAAGCGACGATCCGGCCAGCATCGGAAAGCCCAGCCGCTTCGACGCATCCACCATCCATTTGGCTTTCTCGAAACTGTACGACAGGTGCTTATCGTTGAAGACCGGTACCGACCGGCCGTCTTTCTCAAATACGTCCACACATTGCTTGAAGAATTCATGACGCGGATAAAGAATCTGCCCCTTCTCATTGCGCGGATAGTGGCCATGCTCGCCGATAATCATGACCGCATCCACTGCCAGCTTGGCGCCTCCGCAGCGCAGCGCTTCCGCAATCGTCGGATACACCCGAAACCCGAATTCACGTGCCCGCGCCTCGCTCAGGTCGCCTTCGGGCTTCTGATCCACATAGAGCGACACGATTTTCATGTCCGGGCGATGCCAGGTTCCGTTGCGCGGATAGCCCACGAGTATCCGGTCCGCTTCATGCTGCGCGTGGGTGAGATACCGATAAACCGTTGTGACGACCGCGATCCGTTTCGGCATCTAGGTCCTCCAGAAAGTCGATTCCTGCGTGGGCTGATAGCGGATCGCCAGATGCGGCGTGTCGTACCGCACCTGTTTGCGATAGAGGCTTTCCACCCCAGCCGCCGTCAGCCCGGTGGTCAACAGCGTGCGCTCCACCGGATATGTCGGCTTGCCCGTCAAAAACATCTGCTCCATGTTGTTGACCAGCGGGCTGAAGAAATTCGCCAGCGTGGTACGCCCGTCCGGCATGGGCAGATACATCTGCGTAGAAAACGGCTCCGCGCGCCCTTCGATCCGCGCCGCGAAATTGAAATCACTTACTAGCCCCTCCATGAGGAGCATGGTGGACCGCAGCCCGTCTTCGTGCTCGTAGCGATAGGCCACCGGATCTTTCACCAGCCGGCGCATATCGTCAAGAGTCGGAAACACGTTGTTGAATCCCTTGCGGGCGGGCGTCAGCGTGTGGCTGCGCGTGAGCGCAGCATCCATCAGGTCACGCGGCCAGACGCCGTCTTGACACGCCTTCCAGAAATTCTTGCCGCGATATACCTGCACCCACTTGACGCCGCTCTCGCCCCCGGCCCGGCGCTCCACCATGCACTGGATCGTCTCCAGTCCATGAAAATCATAGCTGTCCACTCCGCCGTAGCAAACGCATACTGCTTCGCGCACGCGCGCTCCCGCCGGCATTTCGAGCGACGGCGTCCGCCACGTAACCGGCAGGCTCGATCCCGCCATAAACGCGAACCCCATGCTGCGCGACGTATCGTACATCTCCTTCGCCCAGGGCCAATTCCACGAAAGGTGTTTGTCGTTGAAGACCGGTACAGACCGCCCGCTATCGCGAAACACCTTCACAATCTGCTGAAAGAATTCATAGCGGGGATACTTCGTCTGGCCCTTTTCGTTGCGCGGGTAATGGCCATGCTCGCCCACCAGCACCACGCCATCCACGGCCAGCTTGCTCCCGCCAAGCGTCAGCGCCTCGGCGATCGTCGGATACATCTTCATTTCGGGAAGGCGCGCAGCGCGCTCTCGGCTCAAGTCGTCCTTGCCAATCTGATTGACGTAGAGCGACACCAGGTCCATCGGTGGATGATGGTGCGTGCCGTTCCAACCGTACCCCTCCAGAAACCGGCCCACGATGTGCTGCGCGTGCGACATCTTGAAATAAATCGTGCAGACCGCCGCCAGCTTGGGCCTTTTCTGCCCTTCGAGCGCCAGAGGCGCCGCCGCCGATACGATGAACTCTCGTCTGGAAATATTCATAGTGCTCTTTTCGCGTTTCGCTAGCGGCTATTTCTTCAAATCCACCACCGCGTACACATCCATCTCGGGGATGGTGAATTCTGTCCCGTCATCCGCCGTATTGTAATCGATCAGCGCGGCGCTCTTTACGGCAAACGCCGCGAGCATGCCGTGCGTGTACGCGCCCCGCACACGGACACGCAGCCCTTCCACTTTTCCCCCGCCGTAGTTGATCAGATGCACGCGCACCCGCGTAGCATCCCCGGTCAGCCGTCCCAGCACTACATCACTGCCATACAGCCGCAGCAGTCTTTTCTCGTCCGTAAGCTTCCGCCGAATGAGCGACGCGAAGGCGGAGGGATCGGCGGCCTCCGCCTTTGGATATTCCTTCGAGCCGATCCGCACGTTCAGCTCATACTTCGGGTCTGGCGCCGTGACGACGCGCGCCAGCAGATTGCGCCGCGCCAGCAGATTTAAGACTTCGCCCGTCTCCCTGGAGCCATCGTCAATAATTCCGATATTGGCCAGCGCCGGCAGTTCTGCGCTTTCCATGCCACGCAGGAACGCCAGCATTCGTCCAAACGCCGGCAGATCGCGCGGCTCCAGATGAATCACGGCTTCAATCCCATACGCGTACGCCTCCGCCGCAGCCAGCGCCGCCTTGCGCCACGGAACATCGTAGTAATACGCTCGCGAGCGGCCGCGCTCGAAGCGCCACCCATTCGCATCCACCCAGGGAACGTTGGTGGCGGTAGCGACATCGGCGCGGTATTCGACGCCCGGCGCCGGGAGTTTCACAAACTTCGCCGCATCAAACGCCCGCGCGTTAAACCCTGCCGCCTTCCACGCCGTTTCCTGTTCCGCGGGAACATACAGCCGGTCGATCCCGGCCTGCTTCACGGCATCCGCCGTCGCCGCACCCTGGTCCCAGTAGAGCCACGGCAGCACCGCCGCAAAAAAAAATGCGAGCATCAGATTTCGATATTCCTGATCTGGATCTTCCCGGTGTCGTACACGCCCAGCCCGAGCTTACCCGCGTACTCGATATGCCCTGGCTCGCGGACGAACCGGTCGATGCTCGGATTCTCGTCGTAGCCATTGCCGCCTTTGATGTGCGCCATGGAGCGGTCCCAAACGGAGGTGGCATGCTCCGCCTTCCGCTTGCCATCGATCACGTCGAGCAGCAGCCGGTCGACAGCCACCGGATCGGTGCCGAATATCATCTGTTTGGGATAAAAGCGGAATTTGCGTGAAGGCGAAAACGGCCCGCCGTGCCACACGCCGCGCAGCCCATCCATGACGGCCAGCACGGTACGTGAGCGCAGCGGCTCGACGCTGGCCAGCGTGCCGATAAACGAATAGGTGTTCGTCTTGAACCCGGAATGCGACCGCGCTACGTTCGAAAAACTTCCGTACGCAATATTCTTCAGACAGCCGGTAACGCCCGCCGCGCCGTGGTCTTTCATGTTGGGTACGTTAATGATCTTGGTAAACCGCTCGGAAACCACGCGGGCCAGGTTGGAGCGCGTATCGTCCTCGCCGAAAAAATTCACGTCCACATAAGTGTTTGGATCGTAGTTCAGGATCGTGCCACGCCGGCCTTCGGCGGTCCAGATGTGCACGCCGGCAGGGACGAAGCGGTCGTAATGCACCGTGTCCACCTGGTTCTGGAAGCGCTCATAAATCCAGACTTGCTCCGGTTTCACGCCCACGGTGCCAAGATTGCGCACGATATCCGCCACCACCTCGGGGGTCGACATGATACCCGGCGCTCCCGAGCAGTTCACTTTGATGCCCACCACGTCTGCGGGTACGAACAAGCGCGCCCAACTGTCGCGCGCGTCGGCATCGTCGGTCAGCGCGCGCATGCCTTGCGCAATCATTTCGCGGACCGTCGGGACGTCCACCTTTTCGGAATTCGGATCGATGGAATTCTCGGCGTGCACCCGGGCCACTTTGCCCGGATAAAGTCCAGGCATGCCGGAATGGGCAGAAGGTTGAAACCGGCTCACTACGTGATATTTGGGCAGATCTTCGCTGACACTGGCTGCCAGGGCCACGGGAGCCGCCGCCGCGGCCTGCAAAAATGTGCGACGTATCATATCTGTCGATGATAAGTCAGTTTGGGCGGGTTATCGATCATGCCACGGCAATCCATCCCTCCTTCACAGCTCCGCGTTTCGCAACCGCAACGCATTCGTGATGACGGATACCGAACTGAAGGTCATGGCGGCGCTCGCAATCATCGGGCTCAGCAGCACTCCAAAGACGGGGTACAGCACGCCCGCGGCAACCGGCACTCCAACGGTGTTGTACACAAACGCAAAGAAGAGATTCTGACGAATGTTCCGCATCGTCGCGCGGCTCAATTTGCGGGCGCGAACGATACCGCGCAAGTCGCCCAGCACCAGCGTAATGCCAGCGCTTTCCATGGCCACATCGGTCCCGGTGCCCATGGCGATTCCCACTTGAGCCTGCGCCAGCGCGGGCGCGTCATTGACGCCGTCGCCGGCCATGGCCACAATGCGGCCTTCGCGCTGCAGCCGTTTGATGAGCTCGGCTTTCCGGTCCGGCAGCACCTCAGCCTCCACTTCATCAATTCGCAGCTTGCGTGCCACGCTCTCCGCTGTCGTGCGGCTGTCGCCCGTTACCATCACCACGCGGATTCCCTCGCGATGCAGGAATTGAATGGCGTCCGGCGTGGATGGCTTAATCGGATCGGCGACTCCCAGGAGTCCGGCCACTCGCCCGTCGATCGCCACAAAAATGACGGTCTGGCCGTCGTGCCGCAGCCCTTCCGGCCGGTCGGCAAGCGCCGATACGTCGATCTGCATTTCGCGCAGCAGAGCGGCATTTCCCACCACAACCGTGTGCCCTTCAACGGTCCCGGTCACGCCCTTGCCGGCTAGCGATCGAAACTCGCCGGCCTTCGGAATCTCCAGGCCGCGTTCCTTGGCGCTTAGGACCACAGCCGCCGCCAGCGGATGTTCGCTCGCTCGCTCCAGACTCGCGGCATAGCGGATCACGTCGTTCTCGTTCCGCTCCGCCACAACCGCAACAACCTGCGGCTTGCCTTCGGTGAGCGTGCCTGTTTTATCCACGACTACCGTGTCAACCTTCTCCAGAATCTCGAGCGCCTCCGCATTGCGAATCAGCACGCCAGCCATTGCGCCCCGCCCTGTCCCCACCATTACCGACATCGGCGTCGCGAGGCCGAGCGCGCACGGGCAGGCAATGATCAACACCGCCACGGCATTCACCAAAGCGTAGGCCAGGCGCGGCTGGGGTCCGGCAAGCGCCCACACCACGAAAGTAATGGTCGCGATCAGAATCACGGTGGGGACGAAATAGGCGGATGCCTTGTCAGCAATGCCCTGGATGGGCGCGCGGCTGCGCTGCGCCTCGCTCACCATGCGCACGATCTGCGCCAGGAGCGTGTCGCTGCCCACGCGCTGCGCCTGCATGATGAAGCTGCCCTCTGCGTTCACCGTGCCGCCCGTCACTTTGTCGCCGGTAAGTTTCTCCATGGGCATCGGCTCGCCGGTGACCATGGATTCGTCCACCGTGCCTGATCCTTCGAGGACCATTCCATCCACCGGGACTTTTTCGCCCGGCCGCACGCGCAGCCGGTCGCCAAGCTTCACCTGATCGAGCGCGACGTCTTCTTCCGCGCCGCCATCGCGCACCAGGCGCGCCGTTCGCGGCGCCAGGCCCAGCAGCGCGCGAATGGCGCTCGATGTCCGGCTGCGCGCGCGCAGCTCGAGCACTTGCCCCAGCAGAACCAGCGTGGTGATCACCGCGGCGGGCTCGAAATACACGGCGACTTCACCGCCATGTCCGCGAAAAGAATCCGGAAAGATGGACGGGAAAATGGCCGCGATCAGGCTATAAAAATACGCTGTCCCCGTGCCCATGGCGATCAGCGTGAACATGTTCGGGCTGCGGTGGACAACCGATGCCCAGGCGCGCACGAAAAACGGCCAGCCGCCCCAGAGCACCACCGGTGTCGAGAGCGCCAGCTGAATCCATACAGCAAACTTTCCCGAAAATTGCGGCGCGGAACTGCCGGCAATCATCTCGCCCATGGTCATGAGCAGGATTGGCGTTGTGAGAACAGCGCTGGTCCAAAATCGCCGCGTCATATCCGCCAGCTCGGGGTTCTTTTCCTGCTCAAGAGTCACGGTCGTCGGTTCGAGCGCCATGCCACAGATAGGACACGCGCCGGGGCCGTTGCGCACAACTTCAGGATGCATCGGGCAGGTGTACGTAACGCCAGCGGCCGCGGGGGCTGCCACAGGAGACGCTACCGGAGCCGCCGCAGCAGCCTGCGTTGTCGCCGGCTTCTCACCTGTATACTTCTCCGGTGCCGCTTGGAATTTTTCGAGGCAATGCCGGCTGCAGAAGTACCATTTCTTCCCGCCGTATTCGTAAGAGCCCGCGGCGCGCGCCGGATCGACTGTCATCCCGCACACCGGATCCTTGGCAGGCTGACTCACGATGGCAAACGGCGACTGAGGCTGTTGTGGCACTGAACTCAAGTTTCTCACGGGGGGTACTAGGAGGGATGGACCCGGGGCGTGAAAGGATGCAGCCTGCCGTCAGGGGCTTACGGTTTAACTTCCGCCTTGGCGCGCTGCGAAGCGAGGTCAGCGAGGAAAGTCTGCTCTCTTTGCGCCACGAAATCCTTGTAACCCTGCGGATCGACAAACGGATTCTGTCCGCCCGCCTTCAGGCGCGCGAACTTTTCCGCCATCCCGTAATACGATCCATGCGTCCCCAGATACACGTCGCACTCAAGCGATTTCAACAGCCGAAACGTGCGCGCGAAATCCTGGGCAATCTCCGGATACTTCTCGTTGTTCACCAGCCGGTATCCGGTGTTCGCGTTGGCGCTGCCAACGATGACCACGTGGTAGGGCTTGCCATGGTCGTCCGCGGTCAGAGTAAACGTCGTGCAACCCTTGGTATGGCCCGCTGTGTGATGCGCCGTCAGCGTCACGCCCCCGAGAGATACCGTTTCGTTATCGTGCAACACATGATCCACCGGACACGGCTTCCACCGGGCTTGCTTGTCGTACTGGAAATCGCCCACGCCGCCAGATGCGACTAAGCCATCGTCGCCGGCCATCACCAGCACGCGCGCTCCCGTCATTTTGCGAACCAGAGCGTGCCCCCCTACATGATCGATGTGCGCCTGCCCAGTGAGCAGAATCTTGACGTCCTCAAAGTGAAACCCTAGCTTTTCGACGCCGGCCTGGATCAGTGGAACCGTTTCTTCAAATCCGCTATTGATCAGAAAATGGCCAGCCGGTGTCGTGATCAGGAACGATGCGAGATCGCTCGCGCCGACGTAGTACACATTCGCGATCACACGGTGAGCAGGGAAGGGCTGGTTCTCAGGCAACGAGAATTTGCCGAGTTGCGCCTCCGCCAAGCTGAAAGCACAGGTGAGAAACAAAGCCAATCGGATGGGCATCGATCAATTATAGGGCGGACGCCCGTCACCGGGGCGCTCCATGGCGCGATTTGGAGCGCCGCGGCATTGGGCTAGCGATTTGGGAACAGGGTGATCGTGGCGAACCAGCCTCCGACGGCTACTCCGTGGTATCGGTCAGACCACCCTGGGGTTGACGATGCTATTACAAGTGCAATCGCCGTGCCATGAACGTTGATCTTCGTGCCTCGCTAATAAATCAATAATTTACCGTGCTGCAAACGCACGCCAGGAGCGGTCTCCACGCATCGTTTCTATCTAAACGGATAGGCGCCCTATCCGAACGGTTAGCCCGTCGACTCGCGTCGGGACCGTGCGATGCCGTATAGTGATTTAGTCCCTGGGCCGCATGCTATGAATCACAGGTTGGTAGCAAGAGATGGTCCGCTGAAAGGTTCGGTCTTTCCGCTGGATCGCGGCGAGTTCTCCGTCGGGCGCAATCCGACGAACCGCCTCGCGGTTGGTGATCCGTCCCTTTCACGCCAGCACTGCGTCATCGCTAAGCAGGGTGACCAATTCGCGATTCGCGATCTGGATAGCCGCAACGGTACTTTCGTCAACGGCGTCCCGGTCCACGAGCGCATTTTGGCGGCGGGCGACGAAATCCAGATCGGCAATTCACTGTTCCTGTTCCTGGTCGAAGAGACTCAAACGGCGCCCATGCCGGCGGTGCGCCTCGACGAACGCAGCGTACTGACCGGGTCCACGGTGATTCTGCGTAGTGAGGATTCCCGCTACCTCCAGCCGGACAAAGTCGCCACCACTCCTCTTCCCGTCTTGCGCGTGGCGCGCGACCTCAAGGCGCTGCTCAAGCTGAGTACCGCGATCAATTCCGTGCGCAAGCTGGAAACGCTTGAGCGGCAGTTGATGGAATGTATCTTTGACGTAGTGCCCGCGGCGCGTGGCGCCATTCTGCTAACCGGTGACAATCCCGACGAGTTTAATTCCGTCTTTTCGTGGGATCGCGAGTCCGGTGCCATCGCGCCGTTCCCTGTGAGCGGCACCGTCGTACGTAAGGTGCTTCAGGAAAGGGTTGGCGTTCTGAGTACTGACGTGATGGAGGACGTAGCACTCGGCCCGTCCAGGAGCCTGCTGGCGGCTGAAACGCTATCGCTGCTGGCGGTACCCTTAAACGTCTTCGAGCGAATGCTCGGCTTGATCTACCTCGATACGGGCAATCCCACCGCCAGGCTGGATCAGGATCACCTCGAGTTGATGACCGCGGTGGCGGCTATTTCCGCCGTAGCTCTCGAAAACGCGCGTCACGTCGAGCGCCTGGAAGACGAGAACCAGCGGCTGAAGGCGGAGATCAATATCGAACACAACATGGTCGGCGAAAGCGCGCCCATGCGTACCGTGTACCGGTTTGTCTCGCGCGTGGCGTCGAGCGATTCCACGGTCCTGATCACGGGCGAGAGCGGCACCGGCAAAGAGCTGGTAGCGCGCGCCATCCATCGCAACAGCCAGCGCGCGCAAAAGCCGTTTGTGGCCATCAACTGCGCCGCTCTGACGGAAACTTTGCTCGAAAGCGAGCTGTTCGGACATGAAAAAGGCGCGTTCACCGGGGCCCTGCAACAGAAGAAGGGAAAGCTCGAAGTGGCCGACGGCGGTACGGTGTTTTTGGACGAGATGGGCGAACTCGCTCCGTCCCTGCAGGCCAAGCTGCTGCGCGTGCTGCAGGAGCGCGAGTTCGAGCGCGTGGGCGGCACGCGCTCAGTCCACATCGATGTGCGCGTGATCGCCGCCACCAACCGTGATCTGGTGGAAAGCGTGAAGGCGGGAGCGTTTCGCCAGGATCTCTATTACCGGCTGAACGTGGTTTCCATCGAGATGCCGCCGCTGCGGCAGCGACGCGATGATATCCCGCTGCTGTCGTCCTATTTCGCGGCACGGGCGGCCGAGAGATCCAAGCGCCACGTCCGCGGTGTATCGCCGGAAGCGCGCGCGTGTCTGGTGAACTACGAGTGGCCCGGTAACGTTCGTGAGCTGGAAAATGCCCTCGAGCGCGCCGTGGTCCTGGGATCGTCGGATTTCATTCTGCCCGAGGATTTGCCCGAAGCCGTACTCGAAACGGTGCAGCCGGCCGGTGGGACCATCGCGCAATACCATGAGGCAGTGTCGGAGGCCAAGAAACAGGTGATTCTGCGCGCCGTGGAGCAGGCCGGCGGCAACTATACCGAAGCCGCGAAGCTGCTAGGTGTCCATCCGAACTATTTGCATCGCCTGATCCGCAATATGAATCTGAAGTCCGTGCTCAAAGGCGCCGGATAGCGCGCGAAGGACTCATCGCCCGCTAAAGCGTGCCATCAGACACGCGGCCAGAATGCCGAGGCCGCTCATCCCGGCACCCCACAATACTGACGCCGGCCGGTAGCGCATCTCGATGCGGTGCTTCCCGGCTTCCGCGACGACGCCGCGCAGAAACGTGTACGCTTCGTAAACCGGCGCGGGCGCGCCGTCGACCGTGGCCTTCCAGCCAGGGAAGTACCCCTCACCGGCAATCACCATGCCCTTGCAGCGCATGTCCGCCTCGATGACCACGCGGTTAGTTTCACGCGCTACCAGAGTCACTGCGTCCGCCCCTCCGCAGCCTTCGAGTTTTGGTGGCGTGCCCAAGACAAACGTTTCGCGTGCCAGATCGGCCGGGGATTGATTGAGCTTTGCCTGGATGTCCTTCTCGTTGGGGATGGCAACCGCCTGGTGCACGCTCCAGACCCGCGGAAACACGCCGGGGTTCGCCCAGACCTTGATCCCGCTCTTGCCGGTAAACACGTCGGCCTCGCCATCGCTGCGCTGTTTCCGGCCAATGTAAAAGTTGATGCCGAACATCGCGCGCACATTCGGAAGGCCGCGGATTTTCTCAATGTTCCGCGTTAGCGACGCCAGGTAGCACTCAAAAACGTCCACACCGTACCAGTCGCCAAAATTGTACGGGATCTCGTTGCGGTCGAGTTCCGCCCGCACCGGGGCGGGTTGTCCGCGCAGAAACTCGACTACATCGGCGTTCTGGGACAGCTTGTCAAGGAACTGCCAGCCACTTTCGCGGTGCGTCAAGCGCAAGGACGTCAGGGTACCCAGCTCGAGCATCATGATGCACCCCATAAGAACCGGCCCGGCGCGCGGAGAAACGTGTCCCCGCGACCACGCGTGGAGAGTAGCAGCCAGAAGCAGAGCTATCAAAGCTCCGAATGCCAGGACTGCAGAGTTCCATTCGCGCTCGATTCTTACCAACGAAAATATCAACAAAAAGGTGAGGACCAGAATTCCAAGCGCCGATAAAAAAAAGACTAACCGCCTGCTCCACACGCTTGCCCTGTGGCCGGCCTCATCGGCGAAAAGGTCGATTCCATAAGCACATAGAGCGGATAAACCGAAGCCATATATGAAGAGTGCCATATGGGGGCTGCGCGCCTTTTCGACGCCTGGCACCAGGGCATAGATAAGTCCTTCAAATATCGTGTTTTCACCCATGGCAAATAAAAGCGCCAGCAGTGTGACAGCGGCGAACAGCCGCACCATGCGTTCCTGCCATCCGCGGGCTACGGCGAATAAGGCCATGGCCAGTGCCACCAGACCCATGCAGGGTCCGGCACCGGCAGTCAGCAGCGACCCCAGCAGCGCGTCCGGCGCCATGCTGAATTCAGCGTGCACGCGGTAGGGAATGGCTTCGTTCCACAAAAGCGGGTGGGAGGCGCCGGCCCAGCGCAGCGAGAGACGGCCATATTCAATTGCCGGTAAAGTTTGCAGCCCGCCGGCGAGTGCCGCAAAAATACCAAAAAGCGCGACGCATCCAAGCGCGGTCCTGATCTGGCGCGCGGTCCGCTGCCGTACCAGATGGTAAAGCCATACACCGGCCATCGCCAGTCCGATAAAAATCGGGACCTGATGATGTCCGCTCAACAGAGATACGCCGAGGAACATTCCTGAAAGCGCCGCATTTGTGAGCGGCCGCACGCCCCGCATGGCGCGCAGCGCAAACAGGAAAACCAACGGAATCCAAACGGTGCCGTTCTGCATTTGCGGGAATGCGATGGTTGCCAAGTAGCCGCCAGCCGCGAAGGCCACTGACCCGAGGACGGAAGCGGCGAATCCGCGGTTCAGGTCGCGCAGCAGAAAAAAGCAGAACAGCGCCGCCATGTAATGGATCACGACCCAGTACCAGTTCACCAGCTCGAGGATGATCCAGCCGCGATGCAGCGGCATCAGAAAAAATATCCAGTTGAGTGGATACGCGGCGCCGGTGATCATCTGGCCGAGCATGGTCTGGCCGCCCCACGCATGCGGGTCCCACAGCGGGAAACCGCCTTTGTGCCAGACGCCGGCTTGAAACTGATACCAGGGCAGCACCTGGTTGCCGATGTCCGGGCTGTTGGCCCATGTGTACTGGTTGGTGAGCGCGATCTTCCAGAAAATGCCCGTGATCATGACGAACAAGAGCGCGGGCCCGGCCAGCTTGGCGGCGAGGCGCGCCATAAGCGGGCGATAAACTTGTTGCGCTTCAGCCACCGGCATCGCCTGACATAATAACGGAAACGCACGTCCTGTCTACGAAGGCGGCGATCCACTACCTGCACGCGTGTGAATACCGGGTCCAGTTGGCAGGATCGCAGTCAAGACGGGACTACAAGACGGGACTACATGAAGCGGACACAAGAACTCATGACGAGCTTGCGTTTAGAGAGCTTCGGCCTTACGCTGCCCAAAGGCCAGTACGATCGAACCTTTCAACCTGCGGCCCCTCGTTATCCGCTCTTCCAGCCACTTCCACTCGGTGTCCCTTGATCACACCATCCCGCGAGAGAAAGGGAACAAATTGCCTGTGGGGAGAGTATCAGGCTGATATGACTATCGCGCAGACCGACGAACCGACTCCTCGGGAGGAGCTCCGGCTATGGCCCGGCGTGGTAGCCGTGGTGCTGCTATGGCTAGTCAGGTTCGGCTTAAAAATCGTCATACCTGGATTCAAGGGCTTTCGGTTAGGGATGATGGGCGGACTGCTAGGCGCGTTGGCTGTCGTCGTTTGGTGGGCCTTCTTCAGCCGGGCGCGGTGGTTTGAGCGCTTGGGCGCCATCGTCCTGATGATCGCGGCGCTGTTCGCGACAATGCGCATCAACCACGAATCGATGGGGCTTTTGTGGTTAATAGGCTACGGCATTCCGGTTCTGTGCCTCGCCTTCGTTGCCTGGGCAGCAGCCAGCCGGCGCCTCTCCGACAGACTCAGGCATGTGACGATGGTCGCGACTATCCTCCTCGCATGCGGAGTGTGGACTGCCGTTCGGACCGAGGGCATTACCGGCGACCACGTGTCGGAGTTTGCATGGCGTTGGCAGCCGACCGCCGAGGATCGGCTCCTGGTCCACGCGAGCGACAAGCCGACGGCGATCGTGCCGGCTCCGGCCGCAGTGGAGCCTCCGGCGGAACCGCTGGTGGCCCGAGCCGGCGGCGGGTCGACGGCGCACGAGCCGGCTCCGGTAACAGCGAAGACGGGAAGAACGACGGTGGTAACGACGGAAGGAACGACGGAAGTAACGACAGGAGCCGAGTGGCCGGGCTTTCGCGGACCCGCGCGCGACAGCATCATTCGCGGCGTGCGGATCGAGGCCGACTGGTCTGCATCGCCGCCGGTCGAGCTGTGGCGACGACCGATCGGACCCGGTTGGTCGTCCTTCGCGGTCCGCGGCAACTTTCTCTACACCCAGGAGCAGCGCGGTAACGAGGAGTTGGTCGCCTGCTATAAGGTGACTACCGGCGAGCCGGTGTGGAGACACGGCGACGCGGTCCGGTTCTTCGAGTCGAATGGCGGCGCCGGTCCGCGGGCGACACCGACCCTTAGCGGCAGTCGCGTATACACATTCGGCGCGACCGGAATTCTGAACGCGCTGGGCGCCGCTGACGGCACCGCGCTATGGTCGCGCAACGTGGCATCCGACACTGGCAAGAAGATCCCGGACTGGGGTTTCTCGAGCTCGCCGTTGGTAGTCGACGACTTCGTCGTCGTTGCCGCTGCAGGCCAGGTCGTCGCCTACGACCTCGCCAGTGGCGCTCCGCGCTGGTTCGGCCCGAAAGGCGGCGAGGGCTACAGCTCGCCGCAACTATTGACGATCGACGGAGTCGCACAGGTGCTGCTGGTGCGCGCAGGCGGCGTCACCAGCGTCGCGCCGGCCAACGGCACACTGCTCTGGGAGCACCGGTGGCCAGGCTACGGCATCGTGCAGCCGGCGCTGACCTCGGATGGCGACGTCCTACTGGGCGGCGGCGAGACGATGGGAATGCGCCGTATCGCGCTAGCGCACGGACCCGGGGGATGGGTGGTCGAAGAGCGCTGGTCGTCGGCCGCGTTGAAGCCCTACTTCAACGACTTCGTCGTTCACAATGGCCATGCTTTCGGCTTCGACGGCCGCATACTCGCGTGCATCGACCTCAAGGACGGCACGCGCAAGTGGAAGGGCGGGCGTTATGGCAACGGCCAGCTGGTCCTGTTGCCCGACCAGAACCTGCTGCTGGTGCTGTCGGAGGAAGGCGAGTTGGCTCTGGTCGCGGCGGTTGCCGACCAGTTCCAGGAGCTCGCGCGGTTCCCGGCGATCGAGAGCAAGACCTGGAACCATCCGGTGTTGGTCGGCGACGTCCTTCTGGTTCGCAACGGCCAGGAAATGGCCGCGTTCCGGTTGTCCCTCGCGCGCCGCTGACGGGGTTCATTTTCGGGAGCCGGTCGCAAATCCCGCAAGTTCCAGTGTTGAACTGGGGTCGCCCGCAAATGAGAGAATCTAACTGTCCCGCTTGTGTTCAGCCGGATTGGTGGATTTCGGCCAGGCACCAAATGGGCCTGCGAGCATTAAGCTGTTTATAAATCAATCTATTACATATTGGCCCCACATTTGCATTTCAAGGGCGGGGAACTGATCATGAAAGCCACTCTGTATCTGCTGCTCGTTATGGCGCTTGTCCTTACCGGGACAGTGACTGTCGCACGCGCTCAGGAAGATCAGGAGAACGCTGGCGGTCCGGAGAACGACCCGGAGCACGGCGTAGCGCGCATCAGCGTGATGGCCGGTGACGTTTCGATTCAGCGGGGCGATTCCGATGAGCGGTCGGCTGCTGCGGTGAATGCGCCGCTCGTGACTGGCGACGTTGTGACCACCGGTCCCGGGGCCCATGCCGAAGTGCAATTCGATTCCTCTAATATGCTGCGGCTGGCGTCTGATTCCGAAGTGCGGCTGAGCGAAGTGGCGGGCGCACGTTATCAGGTGGAGGTAGCGCGCGGCACCGTGATGTTCAGCGTGGTGCGCGATTCTCGCGCGCAGGTGGAAGTGAGCACACCCGCGGTTTCGTTGCGGCCCCTGGGGCGCGGCGCATATCGCATTA